>Ga0307377_10000075_pt1 | contig 142444 bp, 104 predicted proteins | sample TR3MG_FD_202535 | JGI IMG/M metagenome (GOLD analysis project Ga0307377, IMG submission 202535) | Soil microbial communities from Risofladan, Vaasa, Finland - TR-3 | ecosystem: Environmental > Terrestrial > Soil > Coastal area > Acid sulfate soil | place: Finland: Risofladan, Vaasa... | reverse complement strand
GCGCTGGACAAGAAAACGGGCGAAACAATCTGGAAATGCACTGTGCCTGATATAGGCCCGCGAGGCAATGACGGCGCGGGATATTCTTCAGTTGTTATAGCCGAGGCGGGCGGTATTCGCCAATACATCCAGATGATGGGGCGGGGCCTGGTTGGTGTTGCCGCCGATACCGGCAGGTTCTTGTGGGGCTACAACAAGATTGCCAACGACGTCGCGAACATTCCGATGGCCGTTGTGGACGGCGACTACGTCTTTTGCACAACAAGCTACAAGACCGGCAGCGCCCTTCTGAAACTGGCGCCCACAGGCGATGGAGTAAAGGCGGAAGAGGTTTATTTTCTCACGCCGGATGTGTTTGAGAATCATCATGGGGGCGTGGTCCTTTTGGACGGCTACTTGTACGGCGGAGACGGCCAGAACAAGGGGGTGCCAGTATGCCTGGAGATGAAAACCGGCAAGATTATGTGGAAGGAAACGCCGCCCGGCAAGAAGTCGGCAGCGGTGCTTTATGCGGACAAACACCTTTATTTGCGCTACGAAAGCGGTCTGATGGCACTGGTCGAGGCCACACCGGAACGCTTCAACGTGAAAGGCACGTTTGAAATTGCCAGCAAAACCGGCCCCAGCTGGCCGCATCCGGTCATTGTGGATGGAAAGCTCTACCTGCGCGACAACGACGTGCTGCTGTGCTACGATGTAAGCTCGGGCAGCTAAACGTTTGGCCCCAAGCAGGGCTGAATCGGCGGCCAAGGACAGGGAACTGCACGGCAAAAGATGTCTGTATTTGCTCAATATCGGCATCTCCAGGATGTGATTACGCGACGAACAGGGAGGCGGGCATATCCATAGGGGTCGTGCCACAATGCCCTGATTTATCGCGAGGGCTGGCGTTAGCGGAGGCCGGAGGCCTATCTCCACGAAGATTTGTTCTTGGCTCGCAAAAAAAATGCTGAAAAATCGAAATTTGTAATCAACATTGGACTTGGCTCCTGCGCCACATAATATGGTAAGGTGACGGCTCATTGTGGATTATGACTCTCGGCCGTCGGTCGTGATGCCAGGACCACTGTTATTGCCCCTTGGACACTACGACCCTGACAAATGTCTATTTGTGGAGGAGTCCACCGGAATGGAAGTGTCGGCATGGTCTGTCGTTGCAGTGGTCGCGCGAATATGCCGGTTGGTGATTGCCAGAGGCCCGGAAGAAGCATGTTTGGCGGCCTTGGTGCATTTTTGTTTTCCGTGGTCGGTTCTTGCATATCGGATTAGACGCCCCAAGAAATTGTCTTTAATATTTTCGTTTTTTTCTTGATTATAATGTGCCTTGTCTCGTATAATAGGTCTCCGTAAACTGAAGCCGTTTCAAGGCAGAAACTCAGAACATGGTTTCGGAGTGAAGCAGAGTGTCTTCAGTCGTGACAAACAACAAGAGCGGCGTGCCGACAAACGTTGAGCTTGCGACGCAGGTCTTCGCGCAATACGGCCATTTCATTCGCTCTATGATTCGGTTTCAGGTTGAGGATGAGGCCGAAGCCGAGGACTTGTTTCAGGACTTCTTTCTGTACTTGATTGCCAAGCCCGTACCGCCGCACATCAAGAACGTCAGAGGCTTCCTGTGCAAGGTCGTCTCCGACAGGGTTAGAGATGCCTTACGCGGAATTAACCGCTACCGGGCACAGATACAGGCTTATGCCAAGCCTAACTCACCCGTCAGCGAGGACCTGCCGGAGGATGTTCTGGTGGAGGTGGAAGAGGCAAGAAAGATGTTTGAGCTGATTGAAAGACGCCTGCCGACAAATGAGGCTTTGGCGGTAACGTTAAGGTACAGGGAAAACCACGGTCTGACGGAAATCGCGCAGAAAATAGGGATTAAGCCGCGGTCCGCCAGTAAGTATGTTTCTTTGGGACTCAAGAAGATCCGTTGTGTTTTTACTGTGAAGCGAGAGGGTAAATATGATATCGGTGAACTCTAATTCAACATGCGAGCAGGCTCGCGTGTACTACTACGAGTACCTTTATGGCGAGTCCGGCGAATCTGTTCCGTTGAAAATCCTTGCCCACATAAATCAATGCGATACTTGCCTGGCGGAGGTTGACCGACTCAAATCTATACTTGCTGAGGGCAAACGCGCCGCAAGAGGCGCCTCTACCATGACTAACAATCTGAGGCTTCACTTTGCTTACACAAATGCTTTCGTGAGCTGTGACACGGTGAAACCTTTTCTTGCGAGTCTTGCGGTTCCAGCTCTGCAGATCCACGTACCCACGCCCATAACCGTTCACCTTGACAAATGCCGGCAGTGTGCAAGAGACCTTGAACTGATTCGACAACTCGACCTTACGAACAGACAGATGTTCCGATTGGGTCAGCTTTTTGCTGAAGAGCCATCGGCGGATATCACTGTTTGCCAGAAGGCCCGAAGTGTTATAGGCTCGGTTGCAGCGATGGATTTTGAAAGTGTTTCGGCCGAGACGCTGCGACATATATGTGTGTGTCCGAAGTGCAGACAACGGCTGCACAAAGAGCGCAAGAGCATAGGGGGGAGCCTTCCGAGCGATACTGAGCGACCGTCGATACGGTGCGATGCCGTTTCGGCAACCGATATATTCGATTACGTTGTGCCGTACGGCGTTGACTTTGGCAAGGATGCCGGGTTGCGCAAGTCGCTGAGGTCGCATTTGGCTAATTGTCCTGCGTGCCTGGACAGAATGCAGAGTCTGCACGATACGGTGTACGGCGTTTTGGAGCGTCGGGAATCCGGAATTGTTACTTGTTTCAAGGTGGAAGAAGCTGAGGTGGAGTCCGCTGCGAGCGGCTCGGAGAGCATGTATGCAGATTTCCCGATAAAAGTACGGGTGTTTGACAGGTCCGGGCGTGTGGCTGCGGCGGCCGGCGCGCATACGCATTTCACGCAAGTGCTCAAACAAAAGGCTGCGGCACTGCACCTGAGCCGGCTTCTGAAACCTGCGGCTGCAGCCATTTTTGTTGCAGGGATTCTGTTTCTATTCAGGGGTCCTGCGGCACAGGCCATGGGCCTCGCTGAGGTCTACAAGGCCCTCGAGCGAATGAAGAACGTCTACATTGCCACCTTTTACCAGGATGAATCAAACCCGACTCAGCAGATATGGATATCCCGCACGCTGAACGTCAAGCTTTTTAAGGCCGGGACGCAGTGCGTTTTGTGGGACCTTCAAAAGGAATCTGCAAAGTCGAGAGACTTGAGCACGGATTTGATGGAAACTAAACGGTTAAGCAAGGACATTGTCGCAAGTGTTGAGCAAACCATGAAAGGGCCGGTCGAGCTGTTGCCGTTTAATAATGTGGACGAAGCGCCGCAAGGCGCGGAGTGGCAGGCCGTGCCTGCCGAGGACGCCGGGACTGTTACTGCCGGGACGGAAGTGTATGACTTGGTATGGCTTGAAAAGAGACCGGACGGCTCGACTGTCCATAATAAATGGCGGGGCTATATAGACTCCCAGACGAAACTGCCGAGGAGGATTGAGCGGTGGGAGCGACGGTCTGAAGAAGCGAAGTACGAGCTTGTAAGTATCAGAAAGGTTGGCTATCCCTCTGGGGCTGAAATCGAGGCTGCTATCAAAGAAAAAGGGTTTTAGTTGCCTTCGCTGGGTTTCGGCAGCCAGAGGGGGCAGCGGTTAACATAATTGTCACCCGTCTTTTCCACTAAGAAAACATCGGCCCTGGGCGTATCCTGGTGGCCGTCGGCAAAAACCGCATTAACGCTCCTGTTGGGGTGCCGGCCGTCCACAGCGTCTTGCTCGGAGCCGGCGGTCAAAGTTCTCCCTTTATTGACCCCCAGGCCCGGCAGATAAAACGAACCCTGTCTATTCGGATGGTCAATAGGCGGCAGGTCTTCACTCGTGGCGGCCCGCCAGCTTATGAGGCTGTAGCCGCTATCGCTTATGAGCAGCGTTGCCTGGGGGGATTGGACTTGATGGGCGCTCAAAGGTATTCCAACGACTTCGCTGCCCGGCGTTCCTTTCGTGTCTTTGCAGATTGCGCGGTTGACGCCGTAATTTCCACAGAGTATGTTTGGCTTCATACCGCCGTCCTCCACGGACCTGGCCGGGCACCAGAAAATGGTCCCCTTGTCATGGTTCTTTCCCAGACTGGGCGCCAGGAAGTGAAACCACCACCAGCCGCGCCTGTCATAGGAGTGATCTCCCGCAAAGCCGCCTATGGGTGCGGGCTGGCCCAATTCCGAACGTTTGAAACCATAGGGAAATGTTTCGTTTTCCTGGTCGTAGGTGGTCAGGGCCAGGAACAATTGGTTGAGGTTGGAAGCGCAGGTGACTGACCTGGCTTGCTGCCTGACTGTGCGCAATACAGGCAAGAGAATACCGGTGAGCAGGGCAATTGTCCCCATAACAACCAGCAATTCGATAAGTGTAAACGCGGTGCGCCTCATCGCCGTCTAATTCTACCAAGAATAGTCCTAAAGTAAATAGATTGCTGTCTTGAAGAAAATGGGACCACCCAAATTCCTGAAAGCTGCCCGTATTCAATCGATGCTTGTGGCCCAGCCGGTAACTGCTCGGCCCAAGGGGATTGGGCGATAGCTTTACTCTGGTTCGCAATCTGATGCGCAGGCGTGCCTGTAATGCCAGTACTCAGCCGCTCCAGTGGTACACATCCCGGGCCAGTATATGTCCTCTATACAGGGAAAAGCTCCGACCGCAGGAAGCAGTTCGCCGTAACAGGCCGCTCCATATTGGTCCTCCTGACAACCCCACAGGTTACAAAACTCGCGATACACGCAGTCACAAACGCCCCACATCATTTCCGAGCAATATATAGTGTAGCAGTGTTGGATGAGTTTGGTGCACGAATAATTGGGGAATCCGCCGGTTATTTTGTGTAGGTCACTGTCGCTGAGCGCGGCAAAAGTGCCGGTCAACGCAAGGGGCTGTTTGGAGATTAACAGGGCCGTGCCTTCGCCCCAGTCGATGTCGAGGTCGCGCAGCTTGGTGCGATAGTAAAACTTGTTGCTGTCGAGGTCAATGAACCAGGCGTACTCCTGGTCAACGTGCTCGAGCACCACATAGTGCTTCGGTCCAGGCAGATGCAGAATTGCCTGACCGCCCTGTAAATTCTTGAGTGTCTGGATGTCTGTTTTTGCGGCAAGGCAGTGAAAACCTAAATCTCGGGCGAATTGTCGCAGGGCGTAAAGGCTTGTCCCTTTGTTTGGGTCACTGACCAATTGAGCAAGGTTTGCATCAGTGACATCTTTGCCTAATCGTTGGGCCACATATTTTATAGCCAGGGTCGCACAGTTCTGGGTCGCTGAATTGTTGGCGGCAGCCAGGAGCCTCTCCTGAAGGAGCGAATCGGTGTCAACTGTGCCGGAATCGTGGTATGACAGCGGCCTTTCGGTCAGCGGCGAGTAGTAGTCTACCCGTGAACCGACCTTCTGATTGACACGAAAGGACGCCGGATCAACCGAACCAATTCGGACAGAGGCAAGGTCCCAGGACTCGTAGGAGAGCAGCTCAGGCGACTGCGGACGCGTGTTATAGAGTTCAACGGTAATCCTGCGGGGAATCCATTTACCCGAAACCAACTGATAGTCCTGGTAGGTTCTCAGTGTGGATGCCATGCCGCCATTGTCCTGCGACCAGGATAACAAAGCGTAGTCCTTTGCGGGGTCGAGCGCGAAAACCATTTTTATCCTGAAGTCGGCTGCATCCATGAAAACAGTAAGATTTATTTGTTTCTGCCCTCCAACGTCCACCTCGACGGCGGATGATTCGCAGGCGGAAAGGCCTTCAAGCGTGTAGGCGCCGTATCCCCAGGGAACGAGGCTGGCCGTCAACGGACCGCTTACAGCAACCGGAAAACGGCCTTTTCCTTCGGTAACAATTGAGTTATTGACAGGCTCGGTGTACATCGTGTATCGGCTGCCATCCCAGACAGATACGCGTCTTTTATTCCAGTTCGGGTTAAAGTCGTCCTGCAGGTACGGACCGGCGGCGTTGGCAGGCGGTTCGCTTTCTCTGGTGTGAGAGTTCAGGTTGATTTCCCAGTAGAACCTGTCGCCGTCATACTTGACAATAACGTCCGTATCGGTGGTGTATCCGGTCGACGCCTTGTATTCGAGGTGCCGGGCGTGAATGACTCCACTCGGAATCCAGGCCCTTCTCGGCTGACCGGTGAGCGTCTGAAAGATTTGCATAATCTCCGTCCGGCTCAACGGCCTGTCCGCAAGGGCATAACCATTAGTGACAAACAGCAAAAGCACAGCCGACACAAAAACTCTCGTTCTCATAATACCGCCTTTCCTTTATTGTCTCATATAACTTTGAATTCTCGCATTCTGGTGCAGCGTTCTATTTTTGAACTTACCGTTATGGGTTACCGACGCTGTTAATGAACTCCTCCCATTCCGTCTTGGTGTAAGTATCTCTGACGTCTTTCTCCTGGCTCCATAATTGCTCCAGCCAATCGGCAAGCTCACCGGTAGTTGGTTCGTCTGCCGGGTCCGAAGGTAAGGACTCTTGCGTTGACAGCATTTCGCCGCCTGTCATCATCTGCTCCGAACCGGCTTCCATTTGGTGGATGACAATGCTCTGGAGCGTGGGGTATACCTGATTGTTGTTAACGTCATACGAACAATAGTTTATAAGAGTCAGCACGACGTCGCCGGGGCCTGTACAGGTGAAGATGAAACTTGCCAGATTGCCGTCGTAAATCGAAGATTCCAGGTTTACTGCGTAGAATTCGATGCCTTCGGGCTGGGTAAGGCCGGGACCCCAGCAGTCCCAATCCTCGTCTCGGGGCTCGGCCAGAATCCGGGCGGTGCTGGCGTTGGGGTCGTTAGGGTCATACTGCCTGTTGTCGATGGAGCCGAGGTTCGGGTCCGAGATGTTGACTTCAATGTCGAAAATCGATACATTGCCGGTTCCTATGGTCGCCATCTTGACATACAGCGTGACGCTGGTGTTAGCATCTACAGTGATTTCGTTGCTGTCGTTTGTATCGACAATGCTATATATTATATTGGGGTCCTGGGGGTAATTAGGCTCATTGGGTTCCGGATTGCCGCCGCCTCCTTGTGTTTGGTCTGAAGACGGCCAGAGCCAGAAGTCGACAAAAAGCTCCACATCATTGTAGTCAACATCACCGTCGCGGTCCAGGTCGGCGCCGTCACACCAGTTGGGGTCGTCACAGTTTGAGTCATTCCAGTGCGAAGCAAATATGGCAAAATCGTCGAAATTAACTATCTGATCGGAGGTGAGGTCGCGTGTCGGGACATTATGGATAGTGATGTGACTGGAAGTGACGTAACAATTGGCGTCATTCCACTCCGTACGGTAATTATAGAATTTTACATTGCAATCACCCACGTCGTCGGCATGGTAATCGATGGTAAACCAGTCGCCCGGTTGCGTACTACTGTCATTATTGCCGTCAACGGGATAAAAGGTATACATGTCAAAGCCCCATATCGAGGAGTCTTTCCACTGTACTACATAGGCAAAGTCGCCTGCGTTTTCGGTGTGAGAGCCTGTCCAGTCGTCTGTATTCGGGTCGTAATCTCTTGCGGCCAGTGTGCCCAGAAGCCTGTTCTGCCCCTCGATAAACAGGCCGCCGGCCCAGTAATCGTTGGTATCCGAAGTTACAATCAGGGTAAGGCTTGTGCCGACCATAACGCCACTATTACAATCGAATGGGGTCATACCGTCAGCCTCGCATACTTTCAGCGTGACCTGCCCCAACGTTACTGGGGCCATCGCGAGGGCTAATGTCAGAATCAGCAGTTTTTTCATCGTGGTCTCCTTTTGAGATATAACGAACCTATCAGCTTGCTGTTTTCAGCAAACAGACTTGGCAAGGGTATGGGGCGCTACCGCATCCGTCTGCGAAGAACATCCATATTGTCAATAAGACAGGTTCCTTCTACAGGCGCCCGGAAACTGCGCCGGCAGCAAGGATTAATCCATAATCACATCACCGTCCTATATATACGCCGCCACCGAACAGGCAAATGTTGACAAAAAAATGTCCTTTCCCACCAAATTTTTTTACTTCGGTGTGGAATGGGGCGTAGAATACAGAAAATAAGCCTTTTTTAGCTCGCGGGCACCCTCCCAACATAAAGAAGTTTTGGTACAATCCCCCAACCTTGGTGAGCCACTATGCATAAATTATACCCGATTACGCATCTTAATTCAAGAGGTTTTGTTCGCGGCCTTATGTTTTTTCCTGCCGGTTGTGCGGTCGGTTATAAAAATCCTGTTTTTGGGGGTAAAGCGGAGAGGCTATCGGACAGCTCGAACGCAGTTTTTTTCGCGTGGACGGATTTTTTCGGGCAACCACGTCAGAAAACAACATGGCAGGCCGATGCGGTGGGGGGATTTGCGGCGGCTGGGGCGGGAAAATGCCGGGTTCTATGATGACGTGTTATTGGCTGCGGCAGCGGGTTTCACGGTTATTCGCAACCGCATTCGAAAAGCTAACGGAGAGGGCGGGATTCGAACCCGCGCAGCGGGTTTATACCCACTGGACGGTTTAGCAAACCGTTGCCTTCAGCCACTCGGCCACCTCTCCAATTTTCTGAGGCACAATTCTTCGAAAAGCGTGGTTTCGAACTAATCTACCCGCAACGAGGCAATATTGCAAGAGAATTAGAGCGAACTTTCAGTATTTCACAACAGGCTTCCCGCAGACGCTGCAAATATCGGCTGCGACCCCTTCGCAGCAGGTGGCGCCCAAGAGAATTGCACGAAAAGACACGGTTTAGCGCTAATCCGCGCTGCTCAGTTAGTGTTATTGCCCCCAATATATTCTGGCACAAGCTGCCTTATTTTCATAGCGATTTCGCCATGGTTCTGCGTCTGTGCCGCTTTAACCAGTTCGCTTATGCCGGTGCGAAGCTTCTCCCGGTCGGTCGTGATGTTCTTCCAGATGCCAATCTTCGGATGCCGAGTGGGCTGCATGTCCTCGCCCTTTATTGATAGCTCCTCAAAAAGCTTCTCCCCGGCTCGGGGGCCGGTGTAAATCATTTCAATATCCTCTCCAGGCCTAAAGCCGCTCAACGTAATAAGCTCTCTCGCCAAATCCACAATTCTTACCGGCTCACCCATGTCAAGGACAAAGATTTCGCCGCCCTGGCCCATCGTTGCAGCCTGCAGGACAAGCTGCACGGCCTCTGATATAGCCATAAAATAGCGCTTCATCTCAGGATGGGTAATAGTCACAGGGCCTCCCTCGGCTATCTGCCTCTTGAAGATGGGCACGACCGAGCCTTCCGAGCCGAGCACATTGCCAAACCGCACAGTGACAAAATGTGTCTTGCTGGTCCTGTTCAAGTCCTGAATATACATTTCCGCGACCCGTTTAGAAGAACCCATTACGCTGGTCGGGTTAACGGCCTTGTCGGTGCTGATCATTACAAAATTAGCGGTACCGTATTTATCGGCGGCATCGGCGACAGTTTGTGTGCCGACAACGTTGTTCTTAACGGCCTCGCCGGGATTTAACTCCATCATGGGAACATGTTTATGAGCCGCAGCGTGAATGACAACATCCGGTTTATACCTTTGGAAAACTTCCTCAACTCGCCCCTTGTCCGTAATATTGCATATAACCGCTTTTACAGAGACATCCGGAAATTTCATGTTTAATTCGCGTTCCACGTAGAACAACGGGTTTTCCGCCTGCTCGACAAGCAAAAGCAGCCTGGGCCCAAAATTGCATACCTGTCTGCACATCTCCGAGCCGATAGAGCCGCCGGCGCCGGTAATCAGCACGGTCTTGTCCCTAATAAACGCCTCGATTAATTCGAGGTCGAGCTGCACAACTTCCCGGCCAAGCAAGTCGTTGATATCAACATCGCGAATCTGGGAAACACGAAATCTGCCGGAGGCGATGTCCGTGATTGATGGCACAGTCCGGAACCGGATTTTGGTGCCTTCACACACCTGGATAACGCGCCTGAGCTGATGATGGCTCGCTGAGGGCATTGCTATGGCAATCTCTTCGATACTCTTGTTTGTGCAAATCGCAGGGAGTTGCTCGACAGTGCCGAGTATCGGTATACCGTGGATATTGGTGCCTTGCTTTGCAGGGTCATCATCAACAAATCCGACGACGTCGTATTCGCCAACAGGCATCCGGTGAATTTCGCGCACAAGCGCTTCGCCGGCGTTGCCCGCGCCGACTATAAGAAGTCGCTTCAGTCGACCGCTTTCGACGGTCCGAAACTCCTCGTGGTACAGCCTTACTGCCATCCGCAACCCCGCCAGCAGCAAAAACGTGATGAACAGATCGGCCATGAAGACACCCTGTCCGACATCCGTTAACTCCTGTGCCTGTTGACGGACCGGAGTTGGTGCGTAAATCAAGGCGGTCCAAAGAGACACGATTACGAACGTGCTGACAAGTGAAGCACGCAGAATACCCGTAAGGTCTGATATGCCAACATATCGCCACCACCCCCGGTACTGCTTGAATACAGCGAAGATGGGCAGCTTGATTATGATGAATAAAAGAAGTAAAGCCGGATATTGACCCACCAGCCAGCTGCGTCTGAATTGCATATTGCTCGTCAGCAGGAATGCAAGCATCAGAGAGCCTGCGAAAGCAATCAGATGTGCAAGTATAATCAGCGGTTTGCGAAACCTGAGCAGGCTGGCGGGAGGCGTTGGAAATTCAGAAGCACTTTGCTTGTCGCTTTTAAACTGCGTATTTGGGTTTAAGTCAGCCATACTTTCTCATCACCATAGTTATCTCCCTGCAACTGCAAACAGGCTCAATTTTATTAGCAACTCAACCATGCGTCAAGGAATTATCCTCACCGTGTGGCCGGGCAAGGCACACACAGATGCCTTCAAAGGCGCACCTGCATTAATATCCTGGCGCCTGACGGTGTAGCTACCGTGCTGTGCTTTGCGGCATTCACGGCAGGAATTCCCTTTCATTCGGTCGTGGAGGATGAATCCGATTCTGCTTCCGCCTGCGGCAGCGATTCATCAGATACAGCCTCAATACCACCCGGCTCTGTCTGGGCCTCCTCCGAATATATATAGATGTCATCCAGAGCAGTATTGTCCACTCGATTACGCATAAGTGAGTAGATTATGGTATTTGCGGAGAAATAAAAACTCACAATAAAAGCCAGTACGAGCCCGACGACGGCCAGGACCAATAAGTAGACAACAAAAGCCGCAATTCCCTCCGACCAGTTCAATGAGACTCCACCGTTCGAGCCGAGCAAATTAAAGAACTCAGGTTTGGCCCAGATTCGTGCCAGCTTGTTGGCGTCGGTCGCTCCGAAGACACCGACGTCCAGCAGCCCGTACGTGACAATCAGCAGCACAAAGGCAAACAAACGCACAAAGATATAACAGATTGCACCGTAAACTGCCGCCAGAGCAGTATAAAAAGCCATCCGCCAGGGTTTCGAATAAACATAGCTGAAGGCATGACTTATTGCTTCAAAACAATCAGCACCGCTGTATACCACGGCAGGAAACATAAGATTAAACCCTGCGACTGCTCCTATTATAATAATCGTTATCAGAAAGCCGGCAAGCAGTGCCAGCAGCATAAAAATCGCCATTATCAACTCACCGGCCCATCGAATGTTGCCCATCAGCCCCAAAAGAAACACAAAGAAGCCTATGACTATGATTATGCCGATTGGCGCCAAAGGTGCGGCAAATAAACTCAGGAATTTTCTTGTGGTGAAGCGCAAAACCTCAATGAGTCCGGGCTTCTCACCTCTGGCAAACTGCAACGCTGCAAACCTGCAAATGGCGCCGCCCGCAAACGAAATCACGGCAAGCTTTATCAATCCAAATATGACACAGTAAATAAAATGGCATCTGAAAGCCCACACTATTGCCCTAATGCAGTAAGCAACATTCTGGGCTACGCTTAGCAAATTAAGTGCGGCCAGCGAGCCCAGCGAATCATGAAACCGTAGTCCGACAACGTGCCAGAGCGTCGAAAAGACTCCCTCACGCGGACCTGCTTCCTCCCGCATCTGGCGGAACTCTTTCACGGCGTCAGCCCCGCCTTCCATGTAGACCTGCAGTTCGGTAATTCCGCTCTGCTCATCAACAACGACTGTCTGGCTGAAGTCCATGAGCCAGCCAACAAGGCATATAACGGCCACTGCCACAAAGGCAATCATCATATTCTTGTAGTAGATGGCAATACGGAAGGTTTCGAATACTTTGGGGAAAAGAAGGTTTTCAAAAACCTGGGCCGATTGTTTCTCGTTGTTCATCTTGCATCCTTTCAAAAAGGTTAGCAACAACACAGATTCCGCGTGGGAAACTTACTATATAACTTATTATCGGTCAGCTTCAATAGATTTTCCAATATTTTTTGCTCGTGTCATCTGCCATTGCCGTTTTTCAACGGCCCAAGTATGCGTCTATATTATCCTCAAGCTGCCGCGCCGACAGCGTTTTTGATGAAGGTGTGGTCTGGATAGTTTACTGCTTCATTGAAGCTATCCCATGGTACCAACCCGCAACAGCTCACCGGGAGTTTGCTTTGCTCACGCGCCCGCGCCGCAAAGTCAGATGGAGTTGTCGACACCCGCGGGCAGTAATCGCCGGCGGGAAACAATCTGTTATACGCCTTAAATCCGGAAATTCCCTCGCGATTTGTAGCAACGTACTCCAGGCAGATTCTTTAAGTGCTCGGTTATGCACGAAACTTAGGTGTTTTTGCCATTTGAGGCGGTGTCGGATGCGTTGTTGGCATTGTCAGACTTCAAATCGGAGACCATTCTGTATTCAGCATCCAGCCAGGCGCCCAAGTCTATCAACTTGCACCGCTTCGAGCAAAAAGGAAAGAATTTCCCGGCCTTGGCTTCCTGTATGAGCGGTGCTTTGATGATTCTATGGCATACTGGACATCTGCGTTTCATGGCAAAATGTTAGTTTAGGCTTCCTGCGATGAAATGGAATATGTCTCTGCCGGCCGTTTCTCTTTACGCTGGCTGGACAGATAAGGATTCTTACGTGCCGACGCTCGGGCCGGACCTGGTTTTGCTATATGCGATTGTTTCAGCTTTCGGTTAAAAGCGGCCCTATTCCTCGACGCAGATTACGGCTCCGGTTCGTTCTGGTCCTCCTCCTGTTCCGTTTCTTCTTGCCCGAAATCTAATACCGACCGCTCTTGCCCTGTTACATACCCTTGCTCCAACAAGCGGGCGTACTCAACACAGTATCTCGCCCAAGGCTGGGCTTCAAGCCGAGCTTTCGGTATTGGCTTGCCGGTGCCTTCGCAGATGCCATAAGCTCCCTGCTGAATACGCTGGAGGGCATCATCGATTTCCCTCAACAGCCTTATTTCGCTGTCCATCAATCCCAAAGCGAATTCCTGCTCATAATTATCAGTACCGAGGTCAGCCATATGGATTGGCATACTTGAGAGGTTTCCCGTGGCATCGAGCCGGGCCTTTCTTAGGGCTTCGTCTTCCATCGTGTTTACGTCGCCCACAATTTCTCTGCGTTTTTCCAGGAGCATTTGCTCGAAACGCTCGATATCAGCGGCAGTGAGGCGATCTTTTTTCGCCCCACCTGAGCCTGGTTTCTTGTCTGAAGCCTTCTTCCGTTTCTGTGCCACCTCTCAAACTACCTTTCTTACTGCAATAGCCTTTTTTGAATTTACCGAATTTACTATTATAGCATACCTCACGTATGTAAAATACTTGCTCCACAATAAAAGAGCGGCAAAAGTATAATCAGTTCAACCGTAATCTGCAAGGTATTTTATCATATTCACCTAACTTGTTGATACTGAGGCAGTTATGTCAATATGCTCGCTTCTATTTCCGTTGGTTGCTGGTGAGATTTGTAGCGATTGCGTCGGCGTCCTTCGCAAATTTGCCCAGTGGCAGGAAGAAATTTTCCCGGTCTATTCTGCCCACGTAGGTCCTTACGCCAAAGACCTTTTCAATCTGTTCGCCGGAAAGGACTTGTTCAGCCCGGCCTATACAGTATGAGTAGTCGGCCCCGATAAGAAGGGTTTCGTCGCAGTACTGGGCGGCCAGGTTAATATCGTGCGTTACTGCAACGATGGTTTTTCCTTTCTCCAACTGTAGTTTTTTCAACAAATCGTATATTGCAACCTGATGTCTCAAGTCAAGAAAGCTTGTGGGTTCGTCCAGAAGCAAAATGGCCGTGTCCTGGGCAAGCGCTCTTGCAATAAAAACCCGCTGCCGCTCTCCGCCGCTTAATTCTGCGAGCCTCCGTGAGGCAAATCGGGTCGTGTCGGTCATTTCAAGCGCCTCAGCTATAATTTCCTTATCCGCTTTCCTTTCAAATCCGAACGTATCGAAGTACGGCGTTCTTGCCATCGAGACCATCTCGACGACTGTGAATCCGAATACCGGTATAAACTCTTGGCGCACCACTGCGACTTTGCGGGCAAGGGCTTTGGTGCTATACGATTCTATCGCGGACGAGTCTATGGTTATCGCGCCCGATTTTGGCGTGAGCGTGCGGCAAAGCAGGTTGAGCAACGTGCTTTTGCCCGCCCCGTTCGGCCCGACCACAGCCAGGAAGGATCGAGCGGGAACCTCAAAGCTCAGGTTCCGCAATACTTCGACGCGGGAATATCCGAAACTTACATTGCTGACTTTGATAATGCTCATCGTATCAACCAGCCTACCCTGCGCGCGTATTTTACCAGCATGACCAGGAAAAAAGGGCCTCCGACAATAGCCGTAATCACACCCACCGGCAACTGGGCGGGGGCAACAATTATTCGGGCAATGGCATCGGCAATAATCAGGAATATGCTGCCGGTTATCGCACTCAAAGGAAGAAGCTGGCGATGGTCGGGCCCGAACACCAGACGAATGCCGTGCGGGACGATAAGACCAACGAAACCGATAAGCCCGCTCAGGCTGACTGCAATAGCGGTTATAGCCGCAGCAATGGCGAACGCGGCCGTCTGGATCCTGCCCGTACTTATGCCCATTGTTCTGGCGTCCTCATCGCCAAAGCTGATGGCGTTTAACTGCGGGCTGATGTAAAACAGTGCAAGTATCCCCGCCAGTACGCATCCGGCGCCGACCCACAAGACTGCAAAGTCTTCTTCCGTCATATTGCCCATCAGCCAGAATATTGTCGAAAAAACCTGGTCGCTCTTGGCCACAGATGTCAGGAACATTATCACTGATGAGAAAAAAGCATTTACAACAACGCCCGCAAGCAAAAGGCCGGTCACATGAGACTTTCCCGTCAAGCGCCCGATGGACCATACCAGCCAGACCGTTCCCAGCGCTCCGACAAAGGCAAAAATCGCGATGGGCGACCGCCCCCAAAACGTCCAGCCAAATCCGCTAACAACGGCGATTATTGCCCCCAGACCTGCGCCGCTGGATATCCCGAGGATGTAAGGGTCTGCCAGGGGATTGCGCAGGATTCCCTGGAAGACAACGCCCGAACACGCCAGAGCTGCGCCAACCAGACAGGCAAGCATAATCCGCGGCAGCCTGACCCGTACGAATATTTCATAGTCAGTGTTTACACCATCGTCGCCACCTGCCCCCCCGAACGCAGCTTTCAATGAGACCCTCTGCGTGCCTATCATAGAGCAGACAATCATCACCAGTACCAGCACAACAAGCGCTGATGTGATTTGGGTCAGCAGTTTCTTCGGCGTCAACATTTCTTTCATAACTTCAATTGGCAAAAAGCTCCGGCCTTAAACATCGGGCAATCGTTTCTGTCCCCTCATACAGTCTCGGTCCAAGGCGCGACACCGCGTCGCCGTTTATGACATAAATTCGTCTGTTTCTGACTGCAGGGAGATTCTCGAACTTGCTCCAATATTGAATCGCCTTAGTCTGCTGGCCGACCAAATCCTCTTGCCCCATCACAGGCTCAATTATAACTTCCGGACGGCAGGCAATTACTTGCTCGGCGCCTACCGGCGGATACTTATATACAGTCGGACCAATCGCATTTTCACCGCCGGCCAGTTCGATAATCTCATTAATGAACGTATCACGGCCGGCTGCACGCAACGGCTCTCGCTGAACGACATAAAGCACTCTGACCCTGTCTTTTGCTCCAACCAGAGTTGAGAGGTTATTCAGCCTGTTCTTTATATCAGCCACTAATGTGCCGGCCTGCAATTCCGCGCCGGTCGCCTCCCCGATTTTTCCGATTGCATCGAAAAGGTCACCCACCTTTTCCATATTGACAGTCAACGTGTTATAACCAATTCTGTTCAAGCGGTGTGCGAGATTCCTTTGCTGACCGAATCCGAGGGTAATCACAAGGTCCGGCTTTGCCGCAATCACCGCTTCAATATTCGGCTGCCAGAAGGACCCCACCTTATTTCTACCGCCTGCTTCCGGAGGGTAGTCGCTGTCATTGGAGACCGCGACAACTTTTTGCCCTATTCCCACGGCAAAAAGTATCTCCGTAAGGTTAGGCGCCATTGAAACGATTCTGTCGGTGCCGCCCACAACGGAACCGTAGACGCGATTCCGGTCCGGCGAAAAGCCAAACATTGCCACTCCCGCCGCCATCCAGCACAGGGTCATCACCAATATCCACCACCATTTATTCATCAGGTTCTCTTGAATTGTTTTTCCAAATCATTTATCGAGAATTTTATTGCGGTGGGTCTGCCGTGCGGACAGCGACTGGTATACTCGACTCTTTCCCTGTCTGCCAGCAGTTGCTCTATTTCGCTGTCATTAAGCTTCCGGCCCGCCTTGACCGCCGCCTTGCACGCCGCCATATTCAGAACCTCATCAAGCAGTCTTTCTGCATCAAGACTGAGCTGTTCATCGCTGAGCAAGTCGAGCAAATCTCGAACAAAGTCGAGCGGCGCTACGGTCGCCAGTATTACGGGAAAGGCCTGTATTGCTGCAGTCCGGGGTCCGAACGGCACAAGCTCAATTCCCAGCTTCTCGAGCAGTTCGGCGTTCGCCTCGACCGCATCGGCCTGCGCCTCGGTCAGCTCGAAACTTTCGGGTATCAGTAACCTCTGGGATTCGAGTTTGCCGGCCGACAGGCGCCTGCACAAGTCCTGATACATTATGCGCTCGTGAAGCGCGTGCTGGTCGATAATCACGAATCCGTCATCAATTTCTGCGACTATGAAGCTATCGTGTATCTGCACGAAGCTCTTTTGAAGGTATGGCTGTCGTTGCTCCGTATCCTGTGTTTGATATGGCGCCTGGCGTTTCTCAGCCGGGGCTTTAGGCTCCAATTGCTGCCGGTTTTGACCGGGTCTGTGCTTTTTGAAAAAATCAGCCATTGCGTCGGCGATCTTTTGGCTTCGCAAGCGCCCCGCAGACCCGGCCCCATGTTGCTCAGGAACACTGGTCGGTAACGGTAGTTTTGCAGGTGTTTCCAGATTCGTTCCGAGCAGCTTTTCTCGCAGACAGCCGAGAATCTGCGAGTGAATGAGATTAGGATTGTAAAAACGAACCTCAATCTTTGTAGGATGTACATTAACGTCAACGTCTTCGCAGGGGATTTGAATAAACAGAAAAACGACAGGGAATCTGTCCGGCTCCAAGGTTCCGCGGTATGCCTCTCTGATTGCGTGCGAGATGAACTTGTCCCGGATAAATCGGCCGTTGAGAAAGATGTATTGAAATTTGTTATTGGTTCTTGCGATGGACGGTCTGCCCATCAAAGCGAAAATATGCAGCCCCTTTTCGTCGCTCTCGGCCTCCATCAACTCTTGTGAAATCTCGGCACAGAACAATTCAGCTATGCGCTGCCGAAGACCCTGGCTGCCCGGCAGCCGATAAAGCTCCCTGCCGTTATGGCTCAGCGTCATATCCAGATTGTCGCTGGACAGTGCGATTCGAGTAAAATGCTCAATGACATGCGTTAGCTCGGTATTGGCCGTTTTGAGGAATTTGCGTCTGGCAGGCAGCTTGTAGAAAAGGTCTCTGACCTGGATTGTTGTGCCGTAATCGGCGCTGCATGGGCTGACACTGCCCTGGTTTCCGCAATCAATCTCAATACCGTTGCCTCCGGGCGACTCTTTCGTTCTGCTGACGGCCCTGACCTGTGCGACCGAAGCGACGCTTGCCAGCGCTTCGCCTCTGAAGCCGAGGGTCGATATACTCCGCAGGTCGGAACTGGTTTTAACCTTGCTTGTGGCGTGCGGCTCAAATGCCCTGGCCAAATCTTCGGCGTCCATCCCGCAGCCGTTATCAGCCACCGATATCAGCTTTCGGCCCCCGTCCTCCATAACTAAAGATGTCCTTGTTGCCCCCGCGTCGATGCTGTTTTCCATCAGCTCCTTGACCACGCTGGCGGGCCTTTCAATCACCTCGCCGGCGGCAATCATGTTAACCATATTCTGGTCAAGGACAACTATTTGGCCCATCGTTCTGCCCCGCCGACAGCAATCGAGTCCGGAGTATCAAGTTTTGAGTTAATCTGAATGGACAAATATCCGCCAATTGTCGGCTCTCAGGTTTCAAACAAGCTTTTGCCGGTCATTTCCTCGGGCTGAGGCAATTCCATCATTTGCAGCAGTGTCGGCCCCACATCGGCCAATCTGCCGCCTTCCCGCAGATTTGCACCCTTACCGCGCTCGTCAAAAACAATCAGCGGCACATCCCCTATAGTGTGCGCCGTATGTGGCTGATTCTCTTTTGTATCCCACATTTTCTCAAAATTGCCGTGGTCGGCGGTGATTATGGCTCTGCCGCCCACGCTCTTGACTTTGTCCAGAATCCTGCCGACGCATTCATCAACCGCCTCAGCCGCCTTAATCGCCGCCGGCAGCACGCCCGTGTGACCGACCATATCCGGATTGGCAAAATTGACCACGACCACGTCATATTTGTTCGAGTCAAGCCTTTGCAGTACAACGTCGGTAACCTCATAAGCGCTCATCTCAGGCTTCAGGTCGTATGTGCGGACACGCGGGGAAGGCACAATCTGCCTGTCTTCGCCGGCAAAGGGCTTTTCCGTATAGTCGTTGAAGAAGAAAGTAACGTGAGCATATTTTTCCGTCTCGGCGCAACGAAACTGTTTAAGGCCGAGAGAGCTCCAGTACGCACCGAGGATATTCCTCATCTTTGGCGGTTTGGGAAATGCCGCCGGTGCGGGCAGGGTTGCGTCGTACTCGGTCATGCAAACGTAACATATATTCGGCTTGGCCAACCGGGGAAACTCCTTGAAGTCCGCTTCCACGAAGGCCCGCGTAATCTCACGAGGCCGGTCGCCGCGGAAATTGAAGAATATTACACCATCGCCATCACGGATGGTTCCAATTGGTTCGTTGTCCTCATTAACAATACAGGCAGGCTCGATGAACTCATCGGTTACGCCTTTTTCGTAACTGTTCGCCACGGCTTCCGCTGCAGTCGCCGCCTTGCTCCCTTTGCCAATCCTCATGCATTCGTAAGCTCTCTGCACGCGCTCCCATCGGCTGTCGCGGTCCATTGCGTAGAATCTGCCCATCACGGAGGCAATCTTACCCACCCCTATCTCTTTCGCCCTTTCCTCAATGTCAGCAATGTATCCCGCCCCGCTATCCGGGGGCGAATCGCGCCCGTCGGTGAACGCGTGAATGAAGACATTGTTCACATCGTTTCTTTTGGCCAGGTCAAGCAGGCCGTACAGGTGGTCCAGCAGGGAGTGGACGCCGATATCACTGCAAAGACCCATAACGTGCATTTTGCCGTTATTACTCTTGACGAATTGGATCAAATTCAAAAACTCTTTATTCGTAAAAAATGAGCCATCGCGGATGGCGGTGCTGATTCGTACGGATTCCTGGGGCACGATTCGGCCTGCCCCGATATTTTGATGTCCCACTTCGCTGTTACCCATTGTTCCGTCCGGCAGGCCCACGTCTACGCCGCTGGTGTGAATAAGGCAGTGGGGATACTCGCTCATCAGCATGTCGTCCACGGGCGTATTGGCACACCTGACAGCATTGAATTTGTCCTCGTCCGGATTCGGATTGTAGCCCCATCCGTCGCGAATAATCAGAGCAAACGGCTTGTTCTTAAGGATTACCTTCTCTTTCGCCATAAAAACCCTTTGTAGTATCTTCTGTCATACACCGGCCGTTTCCCGTTGAGCTATACATCCGACGTTCGTCAGTGACGAATATGGTATAAACCTCCGCCGATTATGTCAAACATTCAGGAAAAAACCTTAAGCGAAACCCGCACGCCGCCGAAACTGTTTGACAGCGGCCCCGATAGCTGATAGAATCGCGAAGAATTTGGTTACTGCTTAACAATTAGTTGTGAATGTTTATAAATAATAACGACAGTGTTGTTTCAACACGCAAGAAGGAAAGGCAATATGTCTGAGAGCACCAAAATCGTCAAGGCGGAAATTAGCTTTCTTGCTCCCTTTGCCTTTTACCTGCTGCTTTGCAGTCTGCTGTTTTCCTCCGGCTGCAACCAGAAGCAGCAAGCGGTCGACTTGTACGTCGACGCAGTAATGCTCCAGGAGCTAAACGAAAACCAACTGGCCATCGAAAAGCTCAACTCAGCGGTAAAAATTGACAAACGCTTTTCGTTAGCTTATTCCCTGCTCGGTCAGATTTACCAGCAAATGCAGGATTATGAAAAAAGTGCCGCCGCGTATGAAAAGGCAACGGCACTGAATCCGTGGTCTTTTAAGGATTATTTCAATCTCGGACGGGTCTACCAGATTATGAGAAAATTCGCACAGGCGGTCAAGGCATACGTCAAGGCTTGCCAAATCAAACCTGACCACCTCGAAGCACACGTCAACGCCGCCAGGAGCTTCTACGAGTTGAGGGACTACAGCAGCGCCCTGGCATACGGCCAGCGAGCCCAACAGATTGACCCGAACGTGGGCGAAGTCCAGTCGCTGCTGGGCGATATTTACGATTCGAGAAAAGACTATGAGCAGGCTATTGGCGCCTACAAGCGTTCGCTGGAAATAAATGGCGGCAACCCCAAAGTGATGACTTCGCTGGCGGTCGCATACATAAACACCAAGCGCTGCGAGCCGGCAAAGGAACTGCTGACGTCGGCAGTACGGCTCCAGCCCGATAACAGCCTGGCTCATCAATATCTCGGGTACTGCTATCTTCTGCTTAATAATGTGGACGCAGCTATAGAAAGTTATAACAGGGCTGTCGAGATAAACAGGCAGGATTGGCAGGCCTTCAGAGGTCTGGGTGTTGCCTACATGCAAAAGGCACTCAACGATAACGACCGGATGCTCAAGGCAAAAGCGATCCAGCAGTGGCGCATATCTTTAGAGATCAAACCCGACCAAGACCGCCGAGAGAAGCTTATTGAGCTAATAGAAAGGTACTCAAGGTAGAAACGGCTGAGTTTTGCAGAAGACTGCGAATTGACAGTCGTTTGATTTTGGCACATTTTTGAGCGTGGCAGAACCAAAGAGAGATGAAAGTAGCACTCGGCCGGTTTGGGGCTGGGCTTTTGTGACCGCGATGGCCGATGTAAAGCTGCCGGGATTAAAAGCACACGCCCTTTTTTGGCCCGTAACGGTGCTCGGCATAGTTCTGGATTTGTGGACCAAGAGCGCGGTATTTGCCTGGTTAGAGCAGCCCGACGCCAAATTTCCGCTTATCGACGGCTTGTTAAACCTTGTAACGGCATTGAACACAGGCGCCGCCTTCGGGATAGCCACCGGGCAGCGTTATTTATTGATCGCGGTTTCGGTCGTCGCGTTGATTGTCATCTTGGCAGTTTTTCTTTTCGGCGGAAGCTGGCAGAAGTTGGTGCACATCACCCTCGGACTTTTCGCCGCGGGTGTCTGTGGCAACCTTTACGACCGAATATTCAACGATGGTTTGGTAAGGGACTTTATTGATGTGGTAATCTGGCCGGGAAAACATTGGCCGGCATTCAATCTGGCAGACACCATGCTCTGTACCGCTGTCGGCCTGCTGCTTGTCTCAAGCCTTTTTACTGGGATGTCTTGTCAAAAACATGCTCAGCAACGTAAATAGGCGTGTTGGAAGCAACCCCCAGCGCAATCGCATCCGACGGACGGGAATCAATCTCGATAGTTCGACCGTTCAAACTCAGGGTAATTCTTGCATAAAACGTATGGCGTCTCAGGTCGTTTATCACTATCTTTTCTATTTTTGCGCCAAGACTCTCAATTACATTGCCCAATAAGTCGTGCGTCATCGGGCGCGGCGGTGCGATGCCCTTTAACCGGCGGTCGATTGCAAAGACCTCAACTATGCCGATAACAATAGGGAAGCTGCGGTCCCCATTGCGCTCTTTCAGAACGATTATCTGCTGGTCGGACGCTTCGTTAATGATTATGCGCGACAGTTCAACTTCAACATCCATTTGTGCCACCCCCTTAGCGTGTCAACCCTTCAAATGAGAAAGGTTTCTTTCAATGGTCTTTAGCTTTTCCGATAGCCGGGCCAGCTTCTCCCTGGCCTGAGCCACCACTTGCGGCTTGGCCTTCGCAACAAAACTGTCATTGTTCAGCTTGGCTTCTACAGCCTGTTTGGCCTTTTCTGTTTCCTGCTTTTGCTTTTCCAGTCTACGCCTTTCGGCGTCGGCGTCAACTACATCGTGAACGTAAATCTCAATATCGTTCACTACCGCGGTAGCCGCATTTCCGGGCTTCTTAGCATCAACGCTTGCGCTAAACCTCCGAAGGCCCGCCAGACGGCATATCAAATCAGCATTGGCATCAAGAAGCCTTGCCGTTTCAAGCGGCGCCTTTGCCGAGCTTAGGCCCATTACTGCCGGCGCAATGTTGTATCTGCTTCTGAGGTCCCTTATGGCCCGAACGGCATCTTGGGTAATGGAAATCTCCTTTTCTGCCTCGCCATCAACGAAACAATCCAGGCCCCGGGGCCACTGCGCAATAACCAGAGCTTCCGCATCCGCCGCCTCAGCCAACCCTTGAAGTTTCCTGGCCGGCACGACTTCGTTAAGCTTCTGAAATATCCCTTCGGTGATAAAGGGCACGAACGGATGCAGCAGACGGAGCGTCTGGTCAAGCACAAAAGCCAAAACGTTTTGTGCGCTCGGCTTCTGCTGTTCATCCTGCATTCGCGGCTTAATCCATTCCAGATACCAGTCGCAAAAATCATTCCAGAAAAAACGATAAAGCTCGGTTATCGGCTCGCTGTACTTAAACTCATCCAGCTGCTCTGTGACGGCGGCTGCGGTCCTGGCCAGACGCGAGAGAATCCACCTGTCTGTGACTGTCATTTTGTCCTTTTCAAATCCGTCCGGCTCAACGCCTTCAAGATTCATCAGCGCAAAACGCGACGCGTTCCAGAGCTTGTTGCAGAAGTTCCGGCCGAAGTCAAACTTGGGCGAGGTGTTTTCCGTCCTTCCGTCCGGCAGCTTCATCTTCTGAACGGGCATCCGCACGTCCTGGGTCTGCGTGGTCATGCTGGCAAGAGTAAAACGCATCGCATCGGCGCCGTGACTGCCGATAATCACCAGCGGGTCAATCCCGTTGCCGAGGCTCTTGGACATCTTGCGGCCTTCCCCATCCTGTATCATAGCGTGGATAAACACATCGCTGAATGGAATGTCCCCGGCGCAGTATTGTCCCATCATCACCATGCGCGAGACCCACAAGGTAATAATCTCACGCGCCGTGCAAAGAACGTCACCAGGATAGAACATCTTTAGCTCCGGCGTGTTATCAGGCCAGCCCATCGTACTGAACGGCCAGAGCGCCGACGAAAACCACGTATCCAAGACATCCTCATCATGCTCGAAAGTAGCGACCATATTGCAGATTTTCCGGGCGGCTGTAAATGCCTTCCCGCTGAAAGGGAGGGTAAAGGTAGGTATCTCTTGCCCATCTCCGGCTCCTGAAGAATTGAGGAAGTCTCGATAGTCTATAACCTTATTCAAAGCCTCGTCCGCGTCATTGCTGGATGAACAAATGAAAAACTTGTCTCTTTTCGGATGGACAAGTACATGGTACCCACTCGTTCCCATCTGTTCTGAAAAGTCGTCCATGCGTATCTGTAATTCAATTTGATACTGGTCAGGATGTATTGTCTTGCTTGGATGCCCTCGTCCAGTTCGTGCCGTGCATCGCCACACCGGAATTCGATGTCCCCACCAGAGCTGCCGGCTGATGGGCCAGTCGCGGAGGTTTTCCAGCCAGCTCTGGTATGTTCTGGCGTAGCGTTCGGGAATGAACCGCAGGCGGCCGTCAAGCAGGGGCTTCAGCGCCAGGCCGGCAAGCGAATTGACCGGTACATCGGTTCCCTCGATGGTCCCTTCGCCAGATTTGTCTTTGAAATGTTCGATGGGCTTTTTGACCGCTATGTACCACTGGTCGGACAGATACGGTTCAATAGGGACGTGGCTGCGGTAACTATGTCCTACTTCGTGCGTATATTCTCGAACATCCTCCAGAAGGTTTTCCTGCCGGAACCATTCAACGATGGCCTCGCGCGCCTCGAACCGGTCCATTCCGAGCAGAGCCTGAGCATCCGGGTCGGCCGCATCTCCCCACCCGTACTTATCACTTATCGAGCCATTCGGCGCCATCACGTTGACGATGTCGAGTCCATGCCGCTGCCCAATCTCCCAGTCGTCCGGGTCATGGGCGGGCGTAACCTTCAGAAAGCCGGTGGAATACCTTGCCTTCTCATCCTCGCTTTCAGGGTCGGGCAGAACAACATGCTCGTCTGCTATTATGGGGATAACTCGTCCCACAATCGGCAGTCGTACCATCTTGCCGACAAGGTGCTTTGCGCGCGGGTCGTTCGGATTCATCGCCACGGCTGTGTCGCCGAGCATTGTCTCCGGCCGGGTGGTGGCAACGGTAACGTGCTCAAACCGCTCGCCCTGGATTTCGACCGGCTCGACCAGCGGATAGCGCATATACCAGAAATGTCCCTGAACCGTCTCGTACTCCACCTCATCATCGGCCAGCACGGTCTGCGTTGCAGGGTCCCAGTTGACAAGCCTCTTGCCTCGATAAATAAGGCCGTCCTTGAAGAGCTTGAAAAACGCAGCTCTTACAGCTTTAGCACACACCTGGTCCATTGTGAATCGTGTCCGCTCCCAGTCGCACGAACAGCCCATCGCCTTCAACTGACCGATGATGCAGGCTTCATACTCGTCTTTCCAGGCCTGCACATGGGCGACAAATTCCTCCCGCTCGAAATCCGTCCGCCGCTTGCCCCGCTCCGCGAGCAGCCTTTTCTCAACCACCGTCTGTGTGGCGATGCCGGCATGGTCTGTGCCCGGCATCCACAGCGTGTTGTATCCTTGCATCCGCCGGAACCGAATCAGGATGTCCTGCAGCGTGTTGTTCAAAGCATGACCAAGGTGAAGCGGCGCGGTCACATTTGGCGGCGGAATCACTATTGTATAGGCCTTCCGGGTTTCACAATTCCCTGAGACCTCAGCATGGAAATATTTGTGCGCAAACCAAAGTTCGTTTGCCTGCTCCTCCGTAATCTTGGGTTCATAAACTTTCGAAAGTTGTCCGCTCATAGGATTTATCCAGCTAATACTTACAAAAAAATTCCGGCAGCACTTGTGACAGCCGGAACATTATCATAATAAAAATACACGGCAATGTAAAGCAGACGATTACGCACGAACTGGGTATCCCTGCGCGCTCTTACAATAATCAATTAACCGACCTTGAGGCGGCTCAAAAAGCAGGTCAATCGAGGTTCATCGTCATTAAAAACTCTACGTTGCTTCGACACTTCGCCAGTCGGCTCTTGAGCAGTTCCACCGCTTCGACGGGATTCAGGTCGCTGAGCACCCTGCGCAGGCGGTACACCAGCTCAAGTTCCTTCGGGTCGAGCAGCAATTCTTCTCTTCTGGTTCCGCTTCGGCTGATATCGATGGCCGGCCAGATTCTCTTATCGACTAGGCGTCTGTCGAGGTGGAGTTCCATGTTGCCGGTTGCCTTAAACTCTTCAAAAATCACCTCGTCCATTTTCGAGCCGGTGTCAATCAACGCCGTTGCAAAAATCGTCAGCGAACCGCCGCCTTCCATATTTCGTGCCGCCCCGAAGAACTTCTTGGGCATTTGCATGGCGCCGGCGTCAACACCGCCGGTAAGGATTTTGCCCGAGTGCGGCATCTGAGTATTGTAAGCGCGGGCCAGACGCGTTATCGAGTCCAATAGAATCACCACATCCTGGCCGTACTCAACCATTCGCTTTGCCTTTTCGATAACAACTTCGGCCACCTGGCAGTGACGTGCCGCGGCCTCATCAAAAGTGGAACTAATGACCTCAACGTCGTCGGCTGTCTTTCGCTCCATTTCCGTAACTTCCTCGGGCCTTTCGTCAATCAGCAGCACTATCAGCCTGACTTCCGGATAATTCGTGCTGATAGCATTGGCAATTTTCTGAAGCAGTATGGTTTTGCCGGTTCGCGGAGGGGCAACAATCAGACCGCGCTGACCCTTGCCGACCGGCGTTACCATATCGATGATTCGCATATTCAACTCATCCGGCGTTGTCTCGAGTATAAGGCGTCTCTCCGGGTGCAAGGGGGTCAGGTCACTGAACACCACTTTCTCGGCAAGGTTATCGGGGTTCTCAAAGTTAATCGCTTCAACTCGCAGCAGGGCGAAATACTTCTCTGAATCTTTGGGAGGTCTGATTTGCCCCGATACGATGTTGCCCGTTCGCAGGCCAAAACGCCTGATTTGAGATGGAGAGACATATATATCGTCCGGACTCGATAGGTAGTTATAATCCGGATTTCGCAAAAAACCATAACCGTCGGGCAGTACTTCCAGCACACCCTCACCATACATCAGCCCGTTCTGGCGGATACGCTCCTTGAGTATTTTAAAGATCAAATCCTGCTTTTTGAGCGCACTGAACTCTTTTATGTTCTCTCTTCTGGCCACGTCGTGCAGTTCGGCAACGGTAAGTCTCTGCAAGTCGGTCAAATACAAATCGCCCTTCTTAATCCGTTCATATTTGGCATGAATAGATTCCTCTTCGGCCTTCTTGTCTCTTTCCGCCTCTTCCTCCGTCTTGGCGGCCTCGACCCCTGTTTCCTTCGTCTCGACCTGCTCAGCATTGGCGGCGACGCTACCCTCAGGCGCCTCTGTCGGCAGGTCAGGTTCCTCCTCTATCGACACCACGGGATTCGCCTGCCCAGCAGCCATCTCTGCTTCAGCGGCCCTTCTCTTTGCAGCCTTGCGTTTTCTCGCTTTGCTCTTGTCACTTTTTGCAGCAGCCTTAGTCATAATTACTCCTTTTCCATTTGCAGGAATCTATCTCATGCAGGAATCTATCTCACTCTACCGTTGAAATTCAACAGAATTGAGTTTTGAACAGTTGAATATAGAAACTATATCTCAAAAACGAGCAACACTAATACGCGCAACCGGCAATAAACCCCACCTACTCATTACTCACTATACACGAGAAGGTCTCAGCGACTTGCCTGGCTAATTCTAAAGCGCCAGAATTGTTGTCGATGATATTATCGGCGAGGTCGGCCTTTCTGTCAAGCGAAATCTGGAAATTTTCTCGAATTCTCAGTCCCTTCTCGTCAAAAATACCCATTTTTCTTGCCCTATCCAGCCTTAATTTGGGCCTGCAATCGACGAAAACCAGCCTGTCACACCGTTCAGCCCAGCCGACTTCAACCAACAAGGGCATATCCAGCACGACTGCCTTAACACGCTTCTGCCGGCTGTAACGCTCTATGAGTCGCACAGCATGGGCCAGAACAAGGGGGTGGATTATATTGTTAAGTACCGTGAGCTTATCGACGTCAGCAAAAACAATATCGGCCAGTTTCTTGTGGTCAATCTTTCCTGTGGAATCCAAGATCACGTCCCCAAAAGAGGCGGCAACCTTCTTCATCACAGGTTTCTTAGCGAGCAATTCATGGGCAATCCTGTCGGCGTCAATGACCTTGCAGCCCAGTTTGGCAAATTCGCCTGCCACGGTGCTCTTCCCTGATGCTATACCACCTAAGATACCTATTATAGGTTTTTTACCAGGATTGTCCACGACCAAATAGTCTAATCGCACTCCTGCCACAAGTCAAGCGGACTTATTTATTTATAACCGATACCCAAGCGGTAATCAAGCGGAATTTTGCCCGTCGTCAAATTTTTTTTTAACTCCTTGAAAAGCCGCTGCTCCCGTGGCTGATTTGTAGTAGAAAAGGATGGTAGGAAAAGTGTCGACAGCTACGTTTCTACTGCTGCCTTGAGGTTATGTCTTCTTGATACAGACTTGCCTTTGGGGAACTCGCAGCCGCTCAATCCCCCCCCGCGATTTTTTCTGCCCTTTACAATTGGTCCTGGTAGATTGTATTAGCTGGCGGCTATGTTCTTATAGACGGTCTCGGTGCGCGGTTCGTGTGCTCTTTGCAGACCAGGCAATAGGTAGTTTTTCACCACGACGTCCCAACTCATATTTCGTGCCAGGCAATAGCCGGCGTGAATCAGGGCTTCGATTTCCGCTTCGTTTTTGGGTAGACGTGAACAAATTTGCATGGCCACCTTCTCGCTCTCAGCCGCTTCTATGCGGTCGCGTATCGGGCGGTCAAGCTGCAGCATATCCTCGATGTCCACAAATCTGCTCTCATCTATGTCTGTATAGTCTGCAACGATAACATTCACAGTGCCCTCCGGGCCGGCTACGTCCCTGACGAAACCCGCACAGCCGCAAACGCTGCTGATGACGCATATCCCGCCGAAAGTCAGCGGCTCGAGCTGGGATATACCAAACGGCTCATAAATGCTCAGGCCGAACTCCACGTCTGTTCCTTTGCGCACATCCATAAACTCCATTTCTTCCGGCATCCTGTCGCCGCAGCTTTTTCGGCCGAAGCCGAACTGGTTGATAAAAACGATTTTTATGTTCCGGGCCCGGGCATTGAATTCCTGGATTGCCGTATAGAAGCATGCTTCCCCGCCCGACATATCGGGCCAGCCTTCTCTGTGGGCCACAGGCCAGCTGTATGCCGATTCCATATTGTAAATGTCATTGCTGCGCCGGCGCGACACCTCGGTGGACAGCAGAAAGAATGCGCCGGTCTTGCCCTGCGTCCGGAACTCCTTCTCCATCCGCTCAAGGACGCGTAAGTCTCGCCACAACCCCTTGCTTTGAACCATTCTTGTGACGTGTGTAAAGATGAAGTCCGGTCTGTAACCGAGCAAGTTCTCACAATACCGCTGCAGTTTTTCTTTTGAGGCGAGCTTGTCACTAACGCTGATTTGATATGCGGGTATCCCGTTATAGACCATATCGATCTCGGCAGCTTCGAACTCCGGCGCGAGAAACCGCAATTCCTCAGCCACGTAGTCGCCTACGGCATATATGGAATCGCAGTATCTTGAAGCCTCTACAAGAACGTGCTTGAAAAAGGAGCTCTGGTCGCCGAACACTTCGGCAACATAAAGTCCGTTTTCGCGAGCCTGCCTTATAACGTTGTAGAACATCGTATCGTGGCCGGGATGCTTTTCTACGATGTGACGCATTGTAGCCACCTCGTGGGCATAGAAGGCGGTTTTTAGACCGCAATTTGTTTCGAGAATGGCCGCTAATGCCGTCGGCATTCCCATGAATTCATGGGCAACGACTGTTGTCGAATCCTTGATTGCACCGATTGCTTTCAACGCGGCAAGCGCCGGCGGCGCCAACCTGATGTACTGCTCGAACTCCCAAAGATTCTCGTATAAATGGCTGCGAATACCGAACTCTTCAAACAGGCGCTTCTTGAATTCGTTTACGGGCTTCTGGTCCATACGTGTCACGTCGATTAATAGGACCTCAGGTGAACTCTTTATACCTGTCTGCCTGTCGATAAACGTTTGCCTCCCATAGACAATGCCGACATTGTAGTAATTCTCAATTTTCCGAAAAGCGGCGGCACAGCCCGCATTTGTAACACCGTCGATGGATGAGTATAAAACCTCGCCATTCTCGCCCATGCGGTCGCCGACAGTCCCTTCGGTGGTGAAAAGCGGACCAACAAGAATTGATCGGTCCACTGCGTTAAGATAGGAATTGCAGGTGAAAAAACCCTGAAGCACGGCGCCTATGCCGCCGATTTTCCCGACTATTTCATGGGTGACATGAATTACCGTTGTCTCATTGGCCATAAATAAGTTTCCTTCCATGTCGCAATAGAAAACGCAGTCAAGCTGCTTTTACCGTTTCCCTTTAAACTATAAGAAACGGTTTGATTATGGCCAAAGTGGATAGTATGCGTTGTGTATTAATTTTTAGAGACCGGGAAAAACACAATAGACGTGCAGATTAGGGGGATTTTTTGGGACTTCTGCGGCCCCCGGCGGAAATTTTGGCTGCCGCTAACCGATCTGCGCGCGGAGATTCCTTATCAGACCTGACAGCACCTGCGGAGGAACATCGGCCAGCTCCGGTTCAGGCATATCGCTAAGGGCTATTCTATCGAGAATCTCTGTGGCCCGCCTGCCAAAGGGAACTATTAGAGTAGCGGTTTCACCAGCCCGGTCCAGTTCACCGTCAGCCATTTGTCGCAGGTAGGCAACGATGGTTTCCGTCAGTTGCTCGTCGCTTCTCAGAGGCGGCGAAGTGACGGGCCCTGCTAAGTCGTTGGGGACATCTTTTTCGCGCAGTATATCCTGCGTAATCTTATATGTTTCAGCCAACAGTCTTTTCCGTCTTTCTTCATCGGTTTCATCTATCGGCGCAAGTTTGAGGTCTTCATCAATAGTCATGTCAGGAACGTACAATCTGTTATGACACGCAGGGCAGTTGCCCCACTTGCCGCCGGCGCTGTCCTGTGCTTCTATTTTTTTCCCACAATAGTCACAATGGAATACTATCGCCATTTTTGGTACCTCTGACGAAACATTAATTAGTCATCTGCCTTATATTCTGCAACTACTTCGGTAGTAATTCCACCGCGAGGTGTAAACCGCGAGGTAACTTTCATCCAGCGTGGGCTGCAGGCCCCGGCCAAATAGTCGAGTATATCATTTGTCAGCGCTTCATAAAAAATACCCTTGTTACGATAGCTTTGCATGTAGAATTTCAGGCTTCTTAGCTCGATGCAAAGTTTGTCGGGACAATACTCGATAGTAATCTCACCAAAGTCAGGCTGCCCTGTACGAGGACAGAGGCTGGTAAACTCAGGGTATCTGATTGTAATAACATAGTCCCGCTCGGGACGAGGATTCTCAAACAGCTCCAATTCCGGCGCCTCAACCATTCTGAAACCTCTTTTGACAACCTTGTTAGTTTAATATAATCCAAACGCGGCGATCAGACAAGCAATAATCACATCTTTCTGCCCCTTTGCGGGCGATTCAAATTCTGCTATACTCCGGCAAGAAGCTGACATGTTTTAAGGAGAACAACACGTGCCGGATAATATGGCCATTGTCCTGTTGAGCGGGGGTCTTGATTCCGCTGCCACTTTTGCTATTGCACGCAACCAGGGCTTCAGGTGCTATGCCCTAACGTTCAGGTACGGCCAGCGCCACCAAAGAGAAATCGAGGCTGCAAAGAAGCTGGCTCACTCCCTCGGAGCGGCTTGCCACCGCATAATCGACCTTGATTTGGCCTGGCTCGGCGGCTCAGCACTGACCGATGCCGCCATTAAAATCCCTAAGGACAGGGTCGATTTAGGCCAGCCGGACCAAATACCGCCGACTTACGTGCCCGCCCGCAACACAATATTTCTGAGTTATGCACTCGCCTGGGCTGAGGTCATAGGTGCATTCGACATCTTTATCGGCGTCAACGCAATCGACTATAGCGGCTACCCCGACTGCCGACCTGATTTTATAGCGGCCTTCGAGAAAACCGCCAACCTCGCCGCTGCCGCTGCCGTTGGGGGTAAGGGCAGGTACGTCATCCATACCCCGCTCATAAACATGACGAAGGCCCAGATTATCCTGACCGGCAGAAAGCTGAAGGTGGATTACTCCCTGACCCACAGTTGCTATGACCCGGATGACCGGGGCAGAAGTTGCGGCCGGTGTGATTCATGCAGGTTGAGACTCAAGGGCTTCAAGCAAGCAGGTCTCGAAGACCCCATTGAGTATTCGAAATAAAGAATGGCGCATCTGCTACACGTTATAGATGAGGAATGAAGGTAACCGAGATTTTCTATTCCTTACAGGGAGAGGGGACCTTGGCCGGAGTCCCGAGCGCGTTTGTGCGCATAGCCGGCTGCCCCTTGCGCTGCCGGTGGTGCGATACAAAATACGGCTGGGACGAGACAGCGGGGCTTGAATACACTATCGAGACAATAGTGCGACTCGTTCATCAGTGGCCGTGTCGGTTCGTGGTTATAACCGGCGGCGAACCAATGATAAATCCAGGCCTGCCGGACCTCGTACAAGAGCTGAAAGCTCAGAGAAAACATATAACTATCGAGACCGCCGGCATTGCATTCATACCCGATATGCCCTGCGATTTGATGAGTATCAGCCCCAAACTGAGTAATTCCACGCCTGAGGAGCCGAAACTTGCTGCAATTCACGAAGATTCGAGATTGGACACAGCCGTCCTGACTGAGTTGATTGAACATTATAAATATCAACTGAAATTCGTAGTTGACTCACCGGCTGATTTACAGGAGATACAACAAGTAATTGATGAAATAGGAAGTGTGAATTTGCAGAATGTAATGTTGATGCCCCAGGCCCGGACAAGAGATGAGCTCCTGGCCAAATCCCCGATAGTAGCGGATATGTGCAAGCGCTCCGGTTTTGCATTTTGCCAGCGTCTCCAGATTATGCTTTGGAACAACCAAAGGCAGAAGTAGTCTGGTATCCAGCCACTCAAATATTTGACGGACCGTCGGCTTTGAAGGAGTCGCAGGACTTCGGCCTAATGTGCAGACGAGCCTCGCGCTGCAGGCAACGGCATGCCAAACCGTCGCACGGGTGAACGTTCGTGGCGCGGGTTCGAATCAGACCTTTCCGTCTGTTTTCCGGGCGGTCTGAAGTTACTTAGAAGTTGTAGCTTAAGGAAGCGTGTTTTGGAAATGCCCGTAGAAATAAGAAGACTCGATAAAAGTGAAACCTATGTAATAGATACGGCACTATCCAGCCATAGAGTTTAACTATTCAGGTGCAGGATTTTGGCGCCATCGAATCCGTTGAATCTTGTCGAAGAAGCAATGCTGTATGCTCCTATGTTTTCCGTGTATAGATAATCGCCAATTTGCAGATTCCCCGGAAGCTGTTCCGACAGAGAAATCTTGTCAAAACTGTCACATGTGGGGCCGACAACCGCACAAACCTCTTTCTTCCCGTGTTTGAGCGACTGAAAGTTAGGAATCCAGTGGTCGTAAACAACTCCTGAGAACGTGTGATAGACACCGTCGTTTATGTAGTAGAAAATCTTTCCGTCCCTCCTTGCTTTTCCTATTACTTCCGAAACCAGCACGGCCGACGTAGCTACCATGAATCTTCCCGGTTCGGCTATCATCTCTATGTCCTTCGGAAACAGCCTTTCGCATTCTGAATTTACTACCCCCGCAAGCCTTTCGAATTTGGGCACGCGCGAGTCATAAGGAACGGGGAATCCGCCGCCGATGTCGACTATGTTCAGATTGTAGCCTTTACTGCGGGAATCATAAAACACCTGAGACGTTATTTCCAGCGCGGAGGTGTAATTGTCAACCGCTGTGCACTGGCTTCCGACATGAAAGCTTAATCCCTCGACCACCAGCCCCAAATCGAAAGCCTGCCTTATGAGGCCGGAGGCATCACCGGGTTCCGCCCCGAATTTCGAGCCCATCTCCACCTGCGAGCCGGTATCAGGGACTTTCAACCTTAGGACCAGACCCGCTGCGTCGCAGCACTCGCTGATCTTCTTGAGCTCCTCCTCATTGTCATAAGTGACAAGAGGCTTATATCTTCTTATCTTCCTTAGAGTCTGCCTGTCCTTTATTGTGTTGGAAAAGATTATTTTGTCCCAAATATAAAAATCCTTGTCCTTTTCTTCGAAGTGCGTGATGTATTTGTAAATCTGCATGAACTCGTTGTAAGAAGCGACATCAAAGCTCGCGCCTTCGTTGAACAACGTACTGATTATTTCCTGATTCGAATTTGCCTTGACCGCGTAATAAGCCTGGACCCTCGGCAGGCTCTTCTTGAAAGTGCGGTAGTTCTTCCTTATCGTGTCGTGGTCAATTACAAAAAGAGGGGTCCCATGTTTCTTGGCTAATTCAAAAAGGCCTCGCTTCATATTCTTTCCGTTTCTGATTCAGCGTTCAGCTTCTTGATAAGTTTTTTGAGTTTCTCGACCTCTGTGTTATTTTCGAGATAGGATTTCACCAGCTTTTCATGCAGCTCTTTCGCCCGGTAATATAATCTCTTTTGCTTCTTGGGCCTGGTGGTTTGCAGGACGTACGCAACCATAATCGGAAGCGCCACCGTCGCATCGAGATATGCCGTTACGGTCTCCTCCAGTTTTGTCGGGTCGATTTTCCCCCAGCTTGCCGCCTCGCTTGGCGGGGCTCCCGATAATCCTCCCGTGTCCGGCCTGGCGTCCGTTATGTTGATATCATAATCCTGGCCTGCTTCGGGAATCATCAGGACCTCCTGAATTTGCGGCTCCGTCTGAAGCATGAAATTCTTGGGACTGCCGCCGCCAATCAGGATTACTGCCGTCTTGCCGTTTTCATATTTCTTGGCGTTCAGTATTATTGCCGTCGAATCGTTAACGTCGATGCTCGGATTTATTTTAAGTTTGAAAAGGTCCTGCGTTCCTGATGCTTCGGCCAGAAGCTCCAGGCCTGCTACATTCATCCCGATTGTCGAATCTCCCGGAGACGATGTAAAAACAGGTATGCCGTTTCTGTAGGCTGCCGCCAAGACGCTTACCTGGCCGAGTTTGTTTTTCTCTTCGAGGTCGTTGAGAATCTTCCCAAGATGATGATAAAATTCGCGCGTCCCCATCTCCTTCTGGAATTCCGGCCTTACCAGTATCTCCCTGAGCCTTCTGTCGGTTTCCATCAGGACATCTTCATAGTCGAACAGTATGTCATAAATTCTTGTAACGCCTTTTTCCCTCAAATCGGCGTCATCAACGGTATGGCTGCCCCTGTGCATTGGCAGATTGAATGCGAAGTGCAAATCATGGTACATATTTGCGCCTGTGGCGCTGAGCCAGTCGACAAAGCCATGATTCATCAGAGGAATTATCGCGGAAGGCCCCAGTCCTGCTGGGGTCAAGGCTCCCGCCAGGCTTAAACCTACAGTAACATCTTCCTGAGAATATCTGTCTCTTAATAGGTGACAGGCAGCTCTCAATCTTCCGCCGTTGTAAGCATCCATGTTGTCTATCAATTTCACTATATCTGTAGCCTTGGAAATTGGCTCTGGAAGAATCCGTTTCCCTGAAAGATACTCTGCTTTCTTCGAGCGACTTAACTTGTGTTTTGCCATCTTCCTCTCTATGCCTTCCACATATCCTATTGGCCTGAACGAGCTTTGTGTAACAGATGTTACAGGAGGGTCTCACATTCTGTCTTCCCGTTCGGAAGTGGGTCGACAGCAGCGGAGCCTGGCCCGGAACAACACCTCGCCGCAAACGCCGGCCGGCTCGTATAGCCCGGACTGTTATGCGGCCGCCGGTGATTATAATCCATCCGCCGCCTGTCTACAACACATCTGAGCTGCTCAATTTCCCCCGCGTCTTGGCCCGTGTCGCCAATTGAAGTCCCGTCTTTCTGTGCTTATTTACCTTCACATCTGTGCTGACTGCCGGCATGGTTCGCGCGAGGCGACTGCTCGCAGTCAACTAAAGGATAGTTGCATAAAAAAAGCCGGACTGCTGCCCGGCTCCAGGTCCCCGTTTAACCGCTAAGCGGTTAGTTGTGCCACGGGCTGTTCTCCTGCTCTTCCTCTGCCTCCCTGGGATGAGCGCTTTGATAAACCTCTTTGAGTTTTCTTGTGCCGAGGTGGGTGTAAATCTGCGTCGTCGATAGTGACTGATGCCCCAGCAGTTCCTGGACGCTTCTCAGGTCCGCACCGTTGTTTAACATATGTGTGGCGAAGCTGTGTCGCAGCGTATGCGGACTGACTGTTGGGTCAAGACCGGCCATTTTCAGGTACTTGTCCATTTTGCGCCGTACGCTTCTGGTGCTGAGACGTCGGCCGTGTTTATTGACGAACAAAACCTTTGGGTCAAAGTTGCTGTTGCTTTGTGCGCGTTTGTTTCTGTACTCCATGTAATGCTGAATAACCTGCAAAGCCGACGAGCTGATGGGGGTAATCCTTTCCTTTTTGCCTTTCCCGCGGATGTGGACTACTTCTCCGAGGAAGTCTATATCGTCCATATTAAGCGAGACCAGTTCGCTGACACGCATTCCCGTGCTGTAAAGCGTCTCCAGCATGGCTCTGTCTCTGGCGCCGAGCCAGTTGTCGCTTGGGGGCGTTTCAAGCAATTTCTTTACCTGTTCATACTCAAGGAACCGAGGCAGCTTTTTCTCCTGCTTCGGCGTCCTAATCGGTGTAACCGGGTTGGAATTGAGGCGGCCTCTCTTGACGAGGAACTTGTAAAAGCTTCGCAAGGTGGCGAGCTTGCGGGCCACGGTGGATTTGGAATACTGTTTTTCGTTCAGGAAAGCCAGATAAGCTCTGAGCGCATCCGTCTGTGCCGAGAGAATCAACTCGTCAATCTTAATAGTCGGCTGCGTGGCGACTGCGGTGGCTGTGCCATAGTCATCCGTAGCAGGTGAAACAACCGGGGCGCTTGGATGACCGTCGTCGCAGCGCGAGGTTAAGAACTCTATGAACTGCCTCAAGTCAGCGCCATAGCACTTGGCGGTATGCTCCGAGAAGCGCTTTTCAAATTTCAAGTAACTCAGAAAGTCCTGGATAATAACGCTGTTTTCCATAATCCACCTATCTCTATTTAAACCAACAATTCGAAGTTAATAGCCGCAAACAGTATCTCTGAAAGCAAAATTGGGGCTGTTACATCTTTAGGTTCTCGTGCAAAAGGTCGTCTGCCTGGCCAATAAGCGATTGGGTCAGTTTGAAACTGAGCACGGCCGCATCGAACCAGTCAAAACTCGTCCGGCTGTCCTTCGCCTGTTCAATAAGCGCATCCAGAAGTTCGTCCTCGTGGCCGGTCTCATAACGAAAAATGAACTTCTCTGCTCCTTTGTTCAATACAAGCTGTCGCTTTGCTCTTTTTCTCATCTGCGCAGTTTTGACGTAAGGCTTAACTATTCGCAACCATCTATGTGGGCACTTGGCCCTATAAACAGCCTATGTTCTTTATCGGTCTTGCAGCAATTTACTAAAGCAAAAAATGCAATTTTTTGTCTAAATGCGATAAAAACCGGTACATTAGAAGGCGCTTAAGAGTTTTATCGGCCGATGAGGGCCCTGTCTTTACAAATTGAATGCGAATCTCGGTAAATTACGCGACCTAATGGGGTTGTCAGCGGTAGTCCGGCTAAGGGGCACACTAAATTGCTCGGAAAAAGGTTGTTCCGTCCTTCCGGCTGGAATCGACGAGCCCTTCTTGTTGGAAGTCAACCAGGCAGCGCAGCACATCTTCCTGCGGCATGCCCAAGCCCGAGCATATATCGGTAAGTGAGCAGGGTCTGCGTTTCAGCATTGACAGGAGGGATTCGGCTTTGGACTCGATATGTTTACCCTTGCGGCCGGGTGAAAAATCGGCTACGACCTCGGCTTTGGGGCCTAACTGGGCGGCTATGGCCTGAAGCCTTTGTAAGTTGAGTCTGTTCAGTCCGGCTTCAGCCGTCGGTCGCACGGCGGTATTGAGCTGGACCTTGTCGGGTCGAATGCGTCCTATAGCGTCCCTTATTCGGTCAATCTGCGGGGGCTCCGTGTTTATTCCTTCGGCGAGGAACACCTCAAGCCAAATCTGCCCCGCAAACTCATCCCTGAATAAGGACAATCCCGCGATGACATTCGCAAGAGTTATTTCACTATGCGGACGATTTATTCTCTGGAAAGTGTCGTCATCGCCTGCATCCAGAGAAGGCAGCACGACATCAGCATGTGCGCAGTCGGAGCGTACATCCGGTCTGTGCAGCAGCGTACCGTTGGTGAGAATAGCAACAGGAATGCGGGTAATCTGTTTGATATTGTTTATGAGCTCGCCAAGCCTGGAATGCAGGGTAGGCTCGCCGGAGCCGCTGATAGTTATGAAATCGGCATCCAATCCCCCGGCTAATCTATCCTTTAACTCGGTCAAAGCCAGCTCAATAGGCAGATAGTCCCTGCGCTCTACGGTCTTTTGCAGGGTCTTGCCAAGCTGGCAATATATGCAATCCAGTGTGCACACCTTGAAAGGAACAATGTCAACGCCGAGGCTAAGGCCCAGCCTTCGCGAGGGCACGGGTCCGTACAAGTATTTTTTCTCTTTTGCCATTGTCCTACTGGTTATACACGTAAAGCGCCTGCAATTGAGCGATGCCCGGTACTTAGCCGAGCACGATATTTAGCCCAATGCCCTGACAATTCTTGTCCTTATCCCCGCCGGCTTTGCACCCTCCGGCACGATACAATTGACCGCCTGGGGTATTACCTCAATGTGTACCGGCAGTGCAGGGCCGGGGTCGCCATCGATTTCGGTCGCTATGCCCGGCACCTCGGAGCTTACGGAGATGCTCTTGCCCTGACGGTAGAGAACGTCCGGGCCGTATGTATGTTGTTTCAGAACGGTCATCAGCGAATGCTTCAACAAGCGGATTCGAGAGCTACATTCATATACGCATACATCGAGCAGTCCGTCGCCGAAATCGGCATTGCGCAGTATCTGCAGGCCCATGGCGTACCTGGAGATGTTTCCGACGAAGACCAGGCCGCGACCGTTAAAAAGTTCTTGGCCGTCGAGTTCCACCTTGATGGGGTCGAATTTGTAAATCCAGAATGTGCGCCAGATGGGCCAGAAGTAATCCAAATAATCTATATGTCCGCTCCGCTGCCGGCTGACGCGTTCGACTATTTGGCCGTCAAAGCCAAAACCGGCTATGGAAGTAAAGCACTTTCCGTTTGCGTTTCCGAGGTCGAGCGGCCGGACGCAGCCGGCCTCGAAAGTCTTTATTATTGTCTGTAGTTTCTCATCGAAGCCCAGTTCATTTGCGAGCAGATTCTCGGTGCCGCAGGGTACTATGAGCAAAGGCTTATCGCTGCCTTCAAGACCGTGCGCAACCTCTCTTACGGTGCCGTCACCGCCGACGGCCACCGCCATTGCGCAGTCGTAATCAACGGCTGCGTCTGTGGCGAGCTCGCACGCGTGCTCCAGAGACGTGGTCAGACTGACTCTGACATCGAAACCCTTGCGCGCCAGGTAATCCCGGAAGCGCCGGCCCGTCAGCTTGGTGCTGCTTGCCCCCGACTTGGGGTTCACAATATAGGCGATATAACCATCATCCGGTTTCATAATTATCACTACTGGTAGCTGTGCCGCCGGAGCTTGTCCGCGACCAGGGATGCGTAACTTTCTGGAATATGCGGCAGATGCTCAAGCCCCAAACGCTTTTGAACCTCACCAATGCTGGCTGCATCGGGTCCCTCTATTTCCACGAAGCTGCCCAGCAGCGGCAGTTCGTCAAGAGCCACTTCGCAGTCGCCAAGCCGCCAAAGTCGGCGTTTCTTTTCAAAGACCAATACCTCTTCGTATCCCAATGCTGAAAGCAGTTTTTGCACCGAAGGGCGGTCTTGAACCTCAACTTCTACCTGCTGCCTTTTTTTCAATTCGTGTTCTTCTTTGGGGCCTTTGTACGTCAAAAGTATTTTCTCGGTCCGGCCCGTCATCAGGCGCCGCACCCGCAGACATTTGTCGCCTGCGGTCAGCGTCCTGTTCGCATCGTCGAAATAGTAGTCCGTCTGCATCTGCTCGGCCAGGAACTCGGCGCCAAGCTCGGCCAATTTCTTCGCCACTCTTTCGTGCGACTCAACTTTCAGCTTTGCTTCAATTTCAACGCACATAACCGGGAAATTCTGCACCACTAAGCAACTATGTTAACCAGCCGGGACTTGACGACGATAATTTTTCTGGGGTTCTTGCCGGCCAGCGAGGCACGCACCTTTTCACTGCCCAATGCTTCTTGCTTAATCTGGTCTTCGTCGGCTTCCGCGCAAACGGTTATTCTGTCTCTTATCTTGCCATTGACCTGGACCGCCAGTTCGATTTCTTCTTCTTTGATAAGCTCCGGGTCATATTCGGGCCAGCGTTCGTAAGCAAGGCTTTCCGTGTGACCCAGTCTTTCCCACAGTTCCTCCGCGATATGAGGGGCAAACGGTGCAACAACAAGGATGAAGCTTTCTACTACCGATTTGGGCCTGTCCGGCTGCTTACCGAGGTGGTTTACGAAAATCATCATTGCGCTTATAGCAGTGTTGAAACCGAAAGTTTCGATGTCATTGCCGACCTTTTTTATGGTTTGGTGGAGCAATCGCAAAGTCTTTCTGTGACCCTCCTCGTTACTCACCACGTCGCCTTTACAGGCCGTGAAAGGCTCACCATTCTCGTCAATAATCATCCGCCAGACCTTTTGAAGGAAGCGATGCACGCCTTCGACCCCCTGCATGTTCCACGGTTTTGTTGCTTCCAGCGGGCCCATGAACATTTCATAAAGCCGCATCGAATCGGTGCCGTAGTCTTCGATGACCTTGTCGGGATTAACCACGTTGCCGCGGGACTTGCTCATCTTCTGACCGTCTTCGCCGAGAATCATTCCCTGGTTGACAAGCTTTTGGAACGGCTCTTTACTGCTTACATAGCCGAGGTCGTAAAGTAATTTGTGCCAGAACCGAGAGTACAGAAGGTGCAGTACAGCATGTTCGGCGCCGCCGATGTACAAATCAACAGGCATCCAATACTGTTCCTTTGCCTGGTCCCAGCCGCGCTGGCTGTTATTGGGGTCGAGGTATCGCAGATAATACCAGCAACTGCCGGCCCACTGAGGCATTGTGTTTGTTTCGCGTATGGCTTTTGAACCGTCGGGCAGGGCAATACTGAGCCAATCCTTAATGTTTGCAAGAGGCGACTCGCCCGTGCCGGCGGGCTTGTAGCTCTCAACCTCCGGAAGCTCCAAAGGCAAGTCTTCCTCCAAGAGCCCGACAGTTCGGCCGTCTTCGGTGTGCAAAAGCGGGAACGGCTCACCCCAGTATCTCTGCCTGCTGAAAAGCCAGTCGCGGAGTTTATAGTTTACCGCTTTTTTGCCGAGACCCCTTTCCACAAGCCAGTTTGTGATTCGCTCTTTGAATTCAGGTGTCGTCAGGCCGTTAAACCGGCCCGAGTTGATGGCCCTGCCGTCACCGATGAAACACAGTTTTCCCTGCTTGACCAGTTCGGCTTGCTCGGCATCATCAGGCTCGACAACCGGAATAATTAGCAGGCTGAATTTACCCGCGAATTCGAAATCCCGTTCGTCGTGAGCAGGCACGGCCATAATTGCGCCGGTTCCGTAGCTTATCAAGACATAATCGCTTATCCAGATTGGTATTTTTTCCTCGTTTACCGGGTTTATCGCATAGGCGCCGGTAAAAACGCCCGTTTTCTCTTTAGCCAAATTGGTTCTGTCCAGGTCGCTTTTGCGGGCGGCCTCTTCACGATATTTGTCGACCTCATTTTTTCTGCTGTCGTTTGTAATCTTATCTACGAGCGGCTGCTCGGGGGCTAACACCATGTAGGTTGCCCCGAACAACGTATCAGGCCTGGTGGTAAACACACGAATCACCTCGTCGAAACCGTCCACTTTGAAATCAACCTCGGCACCCGTGCTCTTGCCTATCCAATCGATTTGCAGCTTCTTAATCGACTCAGGCCAATCTACATCGGCCAAATCATCGAGCAGCCGTTCGGCGTATTCTGTTATTCGCAACATCCACTGACGCATCGGCTTTCTGACTACGGGATGTCCGCCGCGTTCGCTGACGCCGCCGACGACTTCTTCATTGGCCAAGACTGTTCCGAGAGCAGGGCACCAGTTCACGGGCACTTCATCCTCATAAGCGAGGCGATTGTCATCTATGTACTTTTGCCTGCCTTGTTCACTCAAACCTTCGGGAATGGGCAGTTGCTCGATGGGTTTGGCCTTTTGTTCGGCTTCATCGAAGTAACTGTTAAAGAATTTCAGGAATATCCACTGGGTCCACTTGTAATAATTGGGGTCGGTCGTATCGACCTGGCGGTCCCAATCATAGCTGAAACCGAGCCTTTTGATCTGGCGGCGCATGTTGTCAATGTTCTTTTGTGTGGTCCGCGCAGGGTGGGTACCGGTCTCGACAGCGTGCTGTTCAGCCGGTAGCCCGAAGGCGTCCCAGCCCATAGGGTGCAGTACATTGAAACCCTTCATTCGTTTGTAGCGAGCGACTATATCGCTTGCGGTATAGCCCTCAGGGTGGCCCACGTGTAAGCCCTGGCCGCTGGGGTATGGAAACATGTCCAGCACGTAGTATTTGGACCGGCTCTGGTCGCAGTCATTTGCCTTGAAAGTCTTGTTCTTCTCCCAGAACTGCTGCCATCTCTGTTCTATTGCCTCAAAATCGTAGCGGCCTTTTTTCTCAGTCATACGTTTTTTGCCTCCCTGATGCCGTGGTCAAATCCTAATGGCCGGCGTGTGGACAGGAGTAATCGCTGCAGCCGTGGCAGCGCTTTGACTCGCCCTTTTTGACTCCGGCCGAGAATACCGAGATTCGCTTGCTGAGCTTTGTGCTCCCACAGTGTGCGCAGCTCCTTTTGACTTTACCGGAGGAGTTCTCCAGAAGCTCGGTTATCTTGCCACACCTCTCACATTTATACTCGTAAATCGGCATAGAGTTCCCTATTCAACATAAAATCGGGGAGACAGGATTTGAACCTGCGACCTCTGCGTCCCGAAAACGACCTTGCCGATTTCTAACTCTTTTTACTGCAAGCACTTATCAAAGACAACTTTTTGCTGTTGCTCAACTTATAATGACCACTTGTATTCACTTATGACAACTTATGACATAAAAAAACCTTATTTGTTACACGCCTGGTTACATGATTAAGCCTGTTCCTTCTCAAGTTCTTCAAGCGCTACTATTTGTCAACGCTTATTCCCTGTCAGTAATTTCTACTTCATCAATATTGCCTATTAGCTCAAGTTCAGAACCGTCTCCGATAAATCTCTCCATTCTTATCTTACGCTTTTTGCTCTGAACCTTTTTCGGCGTGTTAGCATTGATCGAACGCAACCATCCTTTTTCACTGAGATAAATATCCAAGTATCGTTCCCTAAACTCCGCTAACCAACTTTCCAGAGAAGCATCAGCATCTCCCAAACATGATCCCATTTTGCAGACAAGTTTGTCCAATGGGCAATCAAGGAAAGACTGGTCATCTGGCTTGATAAGTTTTTTGTAGTTATTAACCGTCTCAATACATTCCTTATCTTCAGGATGATGGACAAGCATGAGAAAACCGCAGGTGTAAGGCGATTGCCAACTCATCGCCACAGCTAAGAGATGATCCCGCCAGAGTTGGTTATGTTTGATGTCAGCCAGATACGGCCATGACTCTTTAGGCCAAGGAGAATCATCTAATTCCGTCCAGTGATGATAGATAGGAGTATCATAATCTTTCTGAGAAAACGGTTCAGTTAGTTTGGTCTCAATTCCAACAAAACCACGCTTGTTATCCGGGCGAATAAAATCTACAAACGCATCAAAAGCCGTTCGGTCATTCAGATACTCACAGGCTGGTTCAGGAGCGTATTCGATCTTGACATCTACCACCTTTTTGACTTCGTTTGGTAGAATCAGTTTCAAGACCTTTGTCGCTAAATCATGGTTTACTACCAATGGGCTAAACAGATTGAAACACATAGGCTGGCTGGAAAGCATGTTATGTAAAAGTCGGTACTTATCTATTGTTCCCCGTGTATCCTCTAAGCGGTGCTTTACCACCTTAAAAATCTCCGGCGTTAAGAAGTTCAATCCTTTTGCACCGCTTTCGCGAGTAAGCATATTACCCCATTCGCTCGTATCGCTCGCCTTGGGCCCTGTACCGTATGGAACACCTAAAACATTGGCTCGATACCAGCTTTGATGAAACCTCATTCGAGCCATAAAACAAGGATCGCTTTTACACTGGGGCCCGATATTACAACTCATGCTGTTCCCCCTTTCACAAATACAGGACTCTGGTACACTTTTGGTTTTTCAAGCGTAAACGCCATTTCCGAACACCCTTCTTGACACTCACAAATTATATTACTGTATGTGCCTGTTCAATGCCAGCCCTTGTCAGTATATTTTTACCGTTGTGTGATGCTGCCTTTTCTCTTTTGAGATAGTACTTGAACCTGCGACCTCTGCGCACACAACAACAGCGTTCGCTATTTTAAGCTTGATATGGGCATATTATAGACAGGAATGTAACCAGATTTGCTTAAAGAATGGTTACACGGTTTAGTGGGTCTTGTTAGGCAGAAAAACAAGTTCTTGTAAAGTAAGGATTTACAAATCGGGGAGACAGGATTTGAACCTGCGACCTCTGCGTCCCGAACGCAGCGCTCTTGCCAAACTGAGCTACTCCCCGATAATCTACAACCAAGAATATACCACAACAGCTTCTGAATTACAATCGACCTTCATTTCCATTAACTAATTGTTGCGTTCAGACTGCATTGCACGTTAATAAACCAGCTAATCTCTTCTTTTCTCGGGAACCTCGCGTGCTCTTAAGGTATTTTTCTCGCTGTACAGCGGAAGCCCTATCTGGGTGAGACTCGTTATAAGCCAATCTCCACGGTCCATTCTGTCCGGTGTATTTTCCCCCTCGGTGGGTATTATGTTCTTCGAGCCTGCGAGTCAGGTTGTCGGTATGCCCGATGTAGAGTCTGCCCGTCTTTAGGCTTTGCAGGATATAGACATAATACACAGTTTCGCCCCTCTAAACCCGCCAGAGTTCTTAGAAAGCATAATCCGCTTGCTCTTGCGAAGTTAATAATCTTCGCACCTTTGTGACAATTGCCGGTCTTGATTCATTAAGCAATTTTGCTTATCGCTCTGAAACCAAATTCAACGCAAATGGATTGAAATTTTCCGCAGGACGCCTTACGGTGGAGCCTGTGACCTTCCCTAAGGGGCGCTCTAGCCAAACTGAGCTACTCCCCGATAATCTATAACCCAAAACATACCATAACAGAGTACAAATTACAACCGCCTTTCATTTTCATAAAACAATTGTATGTGCATTACGAGCACAAGCTACAAGGATAACTATACACACATAGGTCCTTGATTTGACTACTCGACCCAATATGCTGCCTGCAGCCAATCCTCAGTCAAGACCGCCAAATCCAACATATTTACGATGCCATCACCAATTGGCCAAGGACCTATATCGGCGGATGGTTCACTTTGTTGCCAGTAGTTGGCTAATTCTGCAAAATCCTGAAAGTTGACTTTACCATCACCGGCAAGGTTGTCTGTGAACGTAAGCGTAAGGAGTGTGATGGTTCCTGATTCACCTGCCACAAGAATTTCGTCGCCACTGCGGGTAGGTAAGAAGTCCCCGGCAATAATGGCATATAGTGAGTTGGGATCTTGCCAGATGACCTGGCTCTGCCAGGTGTCTTCGATACGGCGCACTAAGTAAACCGAGCCTGTATCATCCACACCAAGAATTTCCAGGCCGTCGCTCATCGGCAGAACGTCACCAATCGCAATATCAAGCATTGCATTTGTTCCGTCTCCTGTAAAGAGAACATATAGGTCGTGATACCCGAGAGCATTCGCGCAAGACATAGTAATTTGATTATCGAATGCCATCCCGTAGACTATTTCATTACCCGGAATACAGGGATCCACATCGGCTATCTTTACCACAAGACCGGTACCGGTCGACGTACTCCAGATGACCCGCGAAGGCCACAAGCCCACACTGTTGCTATGCGGCGGCAGCATCTCGTAAGTGGGTCCCTCTCCCGTGATTACAATTTCGGCGCCCGGATAGACCTGATTGAAATCTCCTACCGCCGAATCAAACGCCACTTCAGCCATATAAGCTATTTCTTCCTGCCAGATGCCGTTGACTTCACTGAATACTGTTCCCACACTCATATCAAGCACGCCCTCGTAGATGTGGAATATTTCATCACCCGGCTGCCTTGGGTCATAATCTCCGGCGCGAGCGCCCCAGTCCTGTCCGACAAAACCATTGTTATCGAATATTGTCTCGTGCAACCAGCCCAGACAGGGGTCGTGGAAGATTACGTTTATCAGTGTCGGATAGGTACCGGCGCATGATATTACTTCGTTTCCGGCATAGCCTGAGTGGACATCACCAATTGACAGTGTCTCCCTACGGAACCAGTCAACCGGCGAGACCCCCTTATATAATTGGGTAAGCTGCCAGCTAGGGACGTTCGGCGACAACTCAAAAACCGACCCATCAGAGGCAATAAATGCAGCTTCAATCCCATCGTGGGCTGTGTCAAATTCGCCCCCCGCTAAGCCAAAAACCGGTGTATTCGCTTCATGGATTTGAGTAGCCATAAACTCAGGCTGCTCAGCAGCACTGCTGGTTTGCCCCAAGATGCCAAATGGCAAGCTCACAGAGAAGAAAAGAATCAGGACTTTTCTGTATTTGAGATGTGATTCTGTTCTTCTTCTCATACACGAATATCTTTTCATCACTAAAAGAAACATTTCTGATTTTGTATTATACACAATATTGGACTGAAAAGCAAGGCTTTTGCGGTTGGATCCCGACCTCCGTAATTAGTGAATTAAACGTTCTCCCATCCATAGTTGGAGGTTCAAAAAAGCAATGGCTACTCCTGCCTGATTTCACCCAAAATCGGGCCAAACAAACAATCATATTTTTTCGAAAGAGGTAACCATGCAGAAGGAATTATACAGAATCGCAAGCAAAACCGACAGTCGAAAAATGGCGGAGTTTTTGAGCAAAGACGACCAGTTGTTATTGCCGCTGCTGGATATAGAGCAACGATTCAAGCCGATATGGTTATCAGCAGCCATGGATACTAAATGTCAGGCCCAAAGAGTTGAATGACCAAACAGGCATTGACCGAAAATTGCAAGTGGGATAAACTATGAACCAATGGAGTGGCCAAAAAACCTGCAACTACCATCGGGACAACGTGCTCTAAGACACCAGCCAATTTCTTCTTTTCGCGGGAGCCGCGTGCGCTCTTGAGCAGACGCAATACGCAATTCCACCCCTCCAAAATCGCCGTACTTTTTGCAAAAGACCATCGGCCCACTTTTGCCAAGCCAATAATCTTCGCGTCATTTTAGCAATTGCCGACCCGGATTCGGGAGGCAAGTGTGTTAGAGTCTCTGAAAGCGAATTCAACACAAATGGATTTACACTTTCCGCAGGAAGCCCTACGGTGAAACCTGCGACCTTCCCCAAGGGACGCTCCTGCCAAACTGAGCTACTCCCCGATAAACCAACCATATAATTGTATCACAGCGCCTTGCCCCATACAAGCTACAACAAATTAACGGGGTCAATGTCTATAGCTACATGGACGGCCGGCCGAACGGGGCCTCTTTCGCGCAAACTCGTGAACAGTCGCTGGATAATATCGGCCTGCGGGGCCTGGATGATTATTTGCATTCTGTGAAAACGCTGTATCCGGCTTATCACCGCGGGTATCGGACCCCGGATAATCGCTTCCAGGCCGTTTCGCTCGACAATGCTGTCTATCTTCTGGCGCATTTGCCGGCAGGCGGCTTCAAGTCTGTCAAAATTCGAGTCCCGCATGAGAAGCGCCGCCAGCCTCCAAAATGGAGGCAGATTACAGGCCTTGCGATGCTTCAACTCCTCATTAACAAAGCCCGTATAATCATTCTTCAGGGCGAATTGTATGGCCGGCTGGTTGGGCAAAAAGGTCTGCACGAAGACGACGCCTTTCTTTGCAGAGCGGCCCGCGCGACCGGAAACCTGGCAGATTAATTGAAAGGTCCGCTCGTTTGCCCGGAAATCCGGCAGATAAAGCGAGGTATCGGCACTGATAACGCCGACCAGCGTTACCTCAGGGAAATGAAGACCTTTGGCCAGCATTTGTGTCCCGGCCAATATACTAATTCGCCCTTCGCTAAAGTCCCTCAGAACGCGGTAATAGTCTCTGCCGGTCATGGAATCGCTGTCAACTCTTGCTATACAGGCACCAGGAAATTTCCGGGCCAGCTCTTCTTCGAGGCGCTGCGACCCGAGCCCAATCATCGCAATACCTCTGCCACACAATGGACATTTTTCAGGCACGAGCGTCTCTGCCAGGCAATAATGGCACACCGCATAGCCGTAGTCTATGTGCTTTCCTGTAATGGTTCGCATCGACCGGCCGCTGAGCGGTTCGGATTTGTGAAAGGTGAGCGTTACGTCACAGTTGCGGCAGCGCAGGGTGTGCTTGCAGGACGGGCAGAACACAAAATTGCTGTAGCCTCGCCTGTTCAGGAGCAGGATTGCCTGCTCTTTTCTCAGCAAGACTTCTCTGAGCTGTTCGCCCAATGGCTCGCTAATCAGGTTTATACCTCCCGCTGTTGAATATTCCTGCCGCAAGTCGACCAGTTTCATTTCGGGCATAGGCAGGTTCATCACCCTTTTGGGCAGATGAACCGTGCTGAAATGTTTCCTGATGCGGCAATTAAGCAGTGTCTCCAGGGATGGAGTGGCGCTGCCTAAAATACAATGCGCATTTGCCAGTTGTGCCCTTTTTATTGCTACGTCTTTTCCGTTGTATCGCGGGACGGTGTCCTGCTTGTAGCTCGGCTCGTGCTCCTCATCGACAACGATAAGTCCGAGCCTCGGCAGGGGCGCAAAGACCGCCGAGCGAGCCCCGATTACGACGTCAGCTTCGCCGGCCCTTATTTTCTGCCACTGCGCATTTCGCTGCGAAGCGGTCAGGCCTGAATGCATTACCGCAATTCTCTTGAATCTGGCGCTGAACCGCTGGACCGTCTGGGTGGTAAGGGCAATTTCAGGAAGCAGTACGATGGCAGTTTTATTTTTTTTCAAGGCCGTTTCGATAGCTCTTATATAGATTTCGGTCTTGCCGCTGTCGGTAACACCGTGGAGCAGGGTAACACCGAACTCTTCTGAATTTATCTGAGCATTGAAATGTGCCAAAGCTTTTTGCTGGTCCTGGTTAAGTGTGATTCTGTCTGCTCTTATCGTCATGCCTTCCGGAATGGCCGGCAGGGATCTCAGTATCGTCTTGCGGACAATCCCAAGTATTTGTTTCTCGGCCAGTCTCTTTATTGGCGCGTCCGTACAGCTAATCGACTGGAGGACTTGCTGCATTTCAACGCCGGCCTCCGGATTCAGAGCACCTTGTTCCCGGAGGTACTGGATGATTTGCTTTTGTCTGCGGCCGGACAGATTGCTAACAGTTTGCTCAAAACTTTCGGTACCAATAGCAAGATAGACTTGTTTTTCCGTTTTTTCTCCAATACCCTTCTTGACCGCCCCCGGCACCATAGCGGCCAGGACCTCACCCAGAGGGCAAACATAGTACCTGCTAATCCACCCAGCCAACTCCAGCAGCCCGGCATCCAGTAAAGGGACCGCGTCGATTATCCTGGTAACTTTCTTGAGTCCGCGTCCTTTGTCGCGCCCCAAAAAGGACTTTTCAGGAGGAATATCCGCTGCCACGCAGAAGCCGGTTTGGAGTTTATCTCGCCTTCCGAACGGAGCTTCCACACGCTGGCCCACGCAAACGGGCCAAATCTCGTCCGGTACGGCATAGTCGAACTCATTATCGACCGCTGAGTCGAACGCAAGGCGAACAATATGATTGCAGGTCCCTTCGCTAAGTTGTGATGAAAACAAGCTGTCGGTTCCGTGTCGTCTCATTTATGAAATTTGGCGTAATTTCATTGGAGTTCAATAATAACCGCCTCTCGTCTATTTTTGCCCTTATCTTGCTGCCGTTTCAAAGGATGCCGAAGGCCATTACAGGCGCACCGGGAAAGGCAACCGAGGAATCCGAGTGTCCCAGGACGATACCATCGGCTTGAGAGAGTATTGTATCCAGCAGCTTTCCAAAGGTATTGTAAATCTTGGCTACGGGCTGGCCCTTCCTAACCAGGTCGCCGGGGTTGACCAGAAACCTGATGATTCCGCTGGCGGAACTGACAGGCTGAGGCGAGAATTTGAGCACTTTGCCTCTGGCCGGTTGTGGTAATTGAAAACTGAAGGGCGCATCCGTATTTTCGACCATTTCCAGATGAGCCAGGATGGCAAGTATGGATTTGACTCCGTATTCCACGTTCTCTTCATTGACGACGTACGACTCGCCCAATTCAATCGTCAGGGCGGGGATGTTGTGCTGGAGAAGGTTGTAGGTAAAGCTTTTGGTCAGCTCCTCTGTTTCAAGGATTATCAGGAACCCTGACTTTCCGGCAACGGCCTTTGTTTTTTCGTACGCGGCCTTGTAAGCCCCGCCCGGATTGGGGTCTATCAATGTGTAGGGGATTGACTTCATCCAGTCATTGTGCAGGTCCAGGACCAGGCTGGGGTTTGTCTGCCGGATGGTTGAGAATATTCTCTCGGCTATTCTCTCTGCCAGAGAACCGTTCGGATTGCCCGGAAAGGCGCGGTTAAGGTCCTCCCGGCTCAGCGTAATGTTTCGCGAGACGGTTTCAAAGCCGATAGGGTTCATCAAAGGGAAGGCATGGACGGCCCCCCTGAGCAGGTGTTGCCTTTGTATTCTCTTGAAAACTTCCTGAATGGTAACAATGCCGGTTACCTCGTCGCCGTGGATACATCCGGTGAGCCAGACAACAGGCCCCGGATTCGCGCTCTGGACAGACATAAAGGGCAGTCGGCGGCGGGATAAATCGGAACCGGTCATGATTTTCAGGAACGAATACTTGATTCTCTGCGGTACTTTTCCGTTTTTGAGCCTGTCTGCTCTCATACTTGCCTCTTTTCGCTGACGCTGCTCCGGAAAGGAAGGCCGCGTTTGCTGTGCTTCCCTTCCGCTGACTCAAGCATCGTGCTTGTTTGCGGCCTGGCGGCGATTGTCCCAGTTCGAGAAAGGTGTGTCAAGATTTCAAAGTTCTCGCTCGTCTTTCAGCCTACGACCGCCTCTGCGCTCGGTAAATATCTCCACTTGGTTGTTAACGCTCTTTTTTGCTTCAAAATATGGGCTTAGAGCGCTACAATGTTGGAATACCTGAGTTTTTTTGGAGCAGGACACAAAAGAAGGACATTTTGTATGAAAAGGCAACGGCCTATTGTTCTGCTGCTTTGCATGCTGCTTGCTTGCCTGTTCGCAGGGGGCTGCCGCGAACCGGCCGGCGGCCCTGTAATAGTCGATGTCGCCCCAACAACCGTGATTGCCCGAAGCTACACTGTTGGCAGGTCAGTGCAAGACAGACCCATTGAGTGCTTTGTGCTGGGCCAGGGTCGGGATGTTACCTTCATACTGGCGGCAATACATGGCGATGAACCGGCTGGAACGCTGCTTTTGCAACAGCTTGGACGGTACCTCCGGAAGCAGCCGCAGCTTCTGGACGGCCGGAAGGTCGTTCTCTTACCCGTGGCAAACCCGGACGGCGCAGCCCAAAACAATCGCCTGAACTCGCGCGGTGTCGACCTCAACCGAAATTTCCCTGGGGTTAACCGGATTGATTCGGAACTTTACGGATACTCTGCCCTGTCTGAGCCGGAAGCCCGTGTCATAAAACGTATCATTAAGCAGTACGCCCCGGACCGCATTGTCAGCATTCATCAGCTCACCGAAACGGGTCCCGAGGCCTTATCGAGCCACCTCCCAAGAGGCTGCATCGACTACGACGGTCCCGCGAAGGCAGTGGCTGAAAAGATGGTGAGCCATTGCGATTTGCCTATCGAGAAGCTCGGTGCTTGTCCCGGCTCGCTGGGTTCGTACGCGGGTCTGAAACTCGGCATCCCCGTGATAACGCTCGAACTGCCGGTGAATGCCCACGTGGTTGATTCGGACCGGCTGTGGGAAAGTTACGGAACCGCACTTGTCGCGGCGATTGTATATCCCGCATCCGTCATGTAAAGAATGTTGAATGGCGCCCTGCAAATTTTCTCCCGGCATCACATATCCGGAATGACTTCGGGGTGAACCTGGCCCGTCGAGCTTATCTTGAAGACGTAAATAAGCCCCGGCCTGAGCCTGGAATAGACCGCATTGCCGTAAATCGCCGTAATATCGTATTCCTTCAGCCTCTCAGGGTTGTTTGCCAGGTCCCAGATATTGGTCCAGAATAGCTGCCTCTGGTTCGGAGGCAGAAGTTCGAGCAAATCGCCGTATCTGCGCGGCTCGAGGCCCGGCTCTTCTATCGCAAAACCATCCTGCGGCGCTGTTTTCTCTCCGTAAACCCTTCTCCATAAATACAGGGCCTTTGTTTTGCCGTCCATTACCATTTTATCGCCGAACTTGACAATCAGGGCGTCGAAGTGGACTATATCGCCCTCGATTGTGTATTCTTTCTGCAGAATCTGCCTGAGCTTGTCGTCTCTGGCGGTTTCGACAAATCTTACCGTTGTAAAAAGCCGCCCCTCTTTCGTTTCCTGCCCGAGCACCTTGGCATAGCCTATCTGGTCCTCCTGCGTGATGTTGGTTATGGCCTGCTTCAGCTGCTTGTTTTGCGTCAACAGCTCGTGTACGGTCATCGAGCCGAAGTAGTAACCCCGCGCCAGGTACGCGATAACAGCGCCGCATATCACAACCGGTATTAAGGCCGGCAGCCTTCTAATTTTCATCAGCTTACCTGCAAGCAGCCCCACAGAGAAAAACGTCATCTTTGAGTCTATCATCGGCACTACCGGCCTAATCTCTGCAAAATCAAACCACCCCCCCGCGAACCCGTATTTAGCCCCGGCTTATGGCCGGGCTTCTCCCCTGCGAATAATAATGCCGCACCCCTCGCCCCCCAAGCGTTTACCCGCCGCTTGCCCCCAGGGTGAACTCCTGCGCACCCACAAGCCGCCGGTCATTCCGAGCAACCCCGAGCAATCTATTACCAAGTCATTGCGAGCAGCGAAGCGACGCGGCAATCCCTAAGAATACCAAATAATCAATCGTAAATAATAAATGGATTTTCCCCTTGCCTTTTCCCTTCTTTTCTGGTATTTTCTGCGCCTAAATGCGTGATGGGAACATCTTGAAGAGTGCAGCAAAATATGAGACCTGTCCTGCCTGCCCTCCGTACCTTTAGCGAAGGGGGGAGCTCTTAAAATGGGAGAACTGGAAGGATAAGGAATAAATAACTGCTAACGTGGAGGCAAAAGCATCCGGGGCGGCGGGATAATTGATTCCTTCGATTATACTCAGGACAGGTTTAGTTGAAAGAAATATGGCCGGACACCTTTAATTGGCCCTGCAGTTCAAACAGAAGGCCGATCAAAGGATTCCAGGTATGAGTATCCACCGAACATCCGCGCGGTATCTTTCGTATTCTTTGCCCAAGTGACTGATGAGGAATAATTCCTCCTCCCTCGCCATGAGAAAGAAGCCAATCACCTGAGCAGGTGATGCCACCCACGCTGCCCAGTGGTTCATGAGAATGCAGAGCCCGAGAAAGCCAATGATATTGCTCAAGTAGATGGGGTGCCTGACAAGTCGGTACAACCCACTCTCGATCACCGCATGGTTCTCCTTTATCTCCATCTCCAAAGAGTAGAAAGGGCACAAAGAGAGCAGGCATATAGTATCTGCTACTAAGGCAAGAGCAACCATGAATATGCCCATTGCCAGTCTCACGGAGTTGTCTTGCTGGTTGCTCCCTTCCGACCATGTGTTGGCAGCAACAAAACCGACGGAGAAAACGAAGCAATATGCGAGCACGAGCCTTGTAAACCAAGGCGATATCCTCCTCACGCGCGCCGGCTTGGACAATCGCAAGGCCGTCCATCTGAGCACCAGCCAGAGCGCCAAGTACGCAGCAACTGTGACAGTTCTGACCATTTGAAGTCCAATCTCACACGATGAGGAATGCAAACACCGACATCAAAGGGACACTGAGCACACGCAGAGAACCCAATAGCGACTCCTCATGACATTTCGTTGTCAAGGCAGCCATGAGAGCACAGAGGAACAGGATGGGGACAAGCAGGACAAGATTCAAATCCGGAACACTGGCGTGAGCAAACAGGCTCAGCAGAACGAGAACCAACGCTGGCAGACACTGACAAACGGCAAGGACCTTTCGAGCCGTCTCGCGGCTGAGCGAAACCGCAAGGGTGGTCTCTTCGTTCCGGCGATCCTGATCATAATCAAGAAGATGTGCGAGGCCCTCAAAACCAAAGAAAGCAACTGAAAGTATGGAGGCGAAGAAAAAGCTCTCTGCAGTGGGGCGGTGCCCCCCGGCAACCCAGCCAGCAGTGAACGCGACCACACCGTATGCCAACGCAACCGCAGCCAAGCCCAGAATGCCTCTCTCTTTCAGCCTTACGGGTTTCAAAGAATACGCCAAGCCAATGACCAGAAACAGCGTACTTAACCCCAAGAATGTGAAGCCAAGCAAGACAGCAATAGCCAACCCTGCCATCGCAAGCATGACGACGTAGGTCACGGCGGATTTGACAGAGAGCCGCCCGGAGGAAAGAATAGAGGTCCCACCCGAGACATAAATCCTCCACTTCATCTTTGTGCTGCCGCGCGAGTCCGAATGCCGGTCCGTGATCTCGTTTGCAGTCCAACAGGCCATGCCAAGCACGAGAAACACAAGGCAAACAATGCCGCCGTTGGCGCAGAGAGGGGACACGTCAGACCCGCTCCAGTATCCTGCAATTGCGGCGGCGATCACAGGAAGGACATAATAGGGTCTTCCGAGCCGCAAGTGGTTGTACACGGCATACAGCGTTCTAAGCATTCTTGACCTCACTTTCTTGGTGCATGAAGTTTCTGAAGACCCCGGCTCATGATAAGCACGACCAGACTTACAAGCAAGCCCGGCCCAAAGGCCGTTTCCGGCATGCGCTGCATAAGTACAAGGGTCACGGCCACACCTGCAACCATACTTATCACCGCAGCACTTGGATGTGGTCTTCGCTTGAAAAGGGACCAAATGATTACGGGACACATTGGCATCATAACGAAGGCACCCATCAGAAGAAGACGCACAAGATCAGGAAGAACAAACGCCATCCCAAGCGCGCTGAATCCAAACGCTACGGTGAGAAAACGAACCCACCCGAGTTGTGACTGCTCTCCGACGTTACGTAACCTCGGCTTCAATATGTCCGTAAAGAGAGTGCTTCCACCTACGACTACAAGACTGTTCACTGTCGTCATAAGTATAGCAAGTATGGCCACAAGACCTAGCCCACGGATTCCCGCAGGCAAGAAATCGACCATCACCTTGAAGATGGCTACGCTCTTATCAATATCTTTGTAAAGAAGTGAGGCCGCCAAGCCAAGAAGAATCCCCGCGCCAATAAAGAGTGGTTGAAGCAAAGCACTGATGAGAAACGCCCGGCGGGCCGTCTTTATGCTCTCAGCAGCGAAGACCCGCTGCCAAATTTCCATGAACATGAAAGATGAAACCGCGGCGAGCAGGATGCTTAGGAAAAAGAATGGAGCGCCCGCAAAGGCAAAGAGATTCAAGTGCGAGGAAGGCAAAGCTGAGAAATCGACCCGATCACTGGCGACTACCAAGGGCACGATAATGACAAGGGCAGCGGTCATTATCACAAATGATAACGCGTCAGCAAGAAAATCGCTCCGTATTCCGCCTATCGCTGTGTACGCGACCGTCACGACGCCGGCGACAAGTAGAATGGCGCTGAAGTCGAAACCTATGATCACCGAGCCAACTGCACCGATCCCGACAAATTGCAACGCCGTCACAAACAAGTAGCCTGCAATTGTGATAATTGAGGCGACCAAACCTACGTGAGGCGATTGGTAGCGCTGACTGAGCAACTCCGGGATCGTGTGAACATTCCCAGCATCCGCGATCCTTTTGATTCCCCCGCAGACCGCGGCGAAAGTGAGTGTCATAACGACAGATATCATAATAATCGTGAAGCCGAAGCTGATGCCCGTGTCGTAAGCTTCAGCGGCAACTGAAAGAAAGAATCCCGCGCCGATGTTCGTGCTTACAATGCTCACCACAAGAAAGAAAAGCTTCGTGGCTCTCTTGTTAACCAGGAAGCCTTCTACTCCCTGGCCAATCGAAAAAACAGTCGCGATAACGAGGACAGCTACAATGTAAAGCACGATGATAATCAGATCCACGCCTGTAATCATGTGTGCCCCCCCTGCTCAACCACTTCAGTTGCGTGAGGACCGCCCTCGTCCTGCTCTTCTGAAGGTTTAAAGTATCGAGTCATGATGAAGTTCGCACCAATCTGCTGAAAACCAACCAAGACAATCAGGACCATCGCAGGACATACGGAATAGAACAGAAGTACTGTTAATGCGAGACAGGCACAACCGAACCGCTCGGAAAAAGATTTGTTCCTGTCAGATTTGAAGTAGTAGAATATTAAGAATAGCAAGGAGAGGGACGCGCCCAACAAGAGCAAAACGGGCGAAAACGCGTGAATGAGCGGCAGCTTTGCCAAAAGGCTTGTGCTGCCAAGAAGCAGCCCGGAGACTACGATAAAACCGCCGAGGACAAAATTCAAAGTAACGATATGAAAGACAAAAAGGTATGGCAGGAGAATGTGGTGCGGCTTCTCTACCAGGCATTGGACGAGCAACCGCCACCCAAGACGGCGACGTATTTCCACTTGGCCTTCCAGAAGTTCCTTTCCCCGATCAGTGTTCGACCGGCCGCTACTTGTCTGGTCTAGAACGCGCTGACCTTTCTCTGCAGCCCTCTCATATTGCTCCACCCTAGTTTCTGTCAGATTATCTATCCACCCCCTCATGGATGGGAACAACTTCACAATATCTTTGTGAAGATGCCCTTTGAAGAGGCACCAGATGTGTTCTTTATTTACCTGTGTTGAGTTCCCTACCATCATTATGTTCCATAGCCCAGTTAAGATGGCAAATGAGGCCATGAACCAACACAAGGATTCACTAGGAGTGATTTCAAGAAATCGCAGTATCGACCTCCAATTCAAGAGGGCATATGCCTCAACAAGCTTCAGAGAGACAAGCAGGAGGAAGTAGACTGTCGTAATTTCAAGTAGCAGCCTGAGTAACATGAGAGTCGATGACTCGGTCATCTTTCCCGACATCTTTAGTCGATTATAGAACTTCGCCAGCCAATCGCATGCGAAAAAAAACAATAGTATTAGGGTGAACATTGCAGGTACTATGGAATTGAACTTCCCTGAATCGAGGTAGGCTCTCTCGATCACCAGCGCAATGGTCACAGTGTAGAAGAACCCGATCAAGCCCTCGAAGGCGCGCTGAACAGAATCCGGCAAGAAGGTGTCCTTTGCCATGTCTCCGTCCTTTGCCATGTCTTTCCTCATTCTTGGCACGCTCCACTCGCTCTATGTAGCATTGTATAACCTCTCATTGCGTTCTTTCTCACACATTAAAAGTCGTCAGACAGCGGCCTCTCATCTTTACAGGACCCGGAGAATTGAAGGTGTCCGGTACTTTTCTCAAAAACCCATCAGCCGCCCTAAAAACTCCCGCCTGTCTATTTTTGCAGACTCAATCGACTTTTTCTGCAGATACCTACTCTCACCTTCTAACTTCTTACACACACAGGAGGCCTAATGGTCATCCACTAGGTGTCAGCCTCGCTTTACCGTAGAACTTCCAAGAATGTAACATGTACGAAGGGCGGTGACACTCTATATCCAGTCTCCATGTAAAACTGCTGGTGAACTTTGTGCTTCTGGCCAAATACATCTTCGCACTCAATCTCAAAGATACCTTCAACCTCTGAGATTTTTTTCTCGATATCCATATAGATGAATGTGGGAAGTCGCCCTAGTCTGGCTTTGCCACCTGGAAGGATGTGTTGTGGCTCCGTGGGCATTGAGTTTAAACCTCTACTATATCGGGGTTCCGAGCGCTTTCGAGAGTCAATTTCAAAAGTGTCCGCCCCCATTTTGATTCGGTGAGGAATCCAAACGACGTGTGTCTCAAGCGCGGGGCCTGGGCCAAAGTTTTTAAGGTTTCCGAAAGTTACGAATTCTATTGACCCATTCTGCTTCTTCCGGTTTCGTATGCAGATCGATTCGGCGTCGTTTGGAAGATCTGCAAACACGCGTTCTACACAATCTGAGTTAACTCCAGGAATACGCTTATGCGCCCTTATAAACTCAACTGGAATTCTCCATCCCCCGCCTTCAAACGCGGGATGAGGCCTTTGTCGCAAAAGTCGGTCAGTATGCACTTCACGAAGGGCTCTCCCTGCCATATAGAGAGAGCCAATGATCCCGGCAGCTGTAACGATAATCAGAGCAATCCCTGCCAGTGCGCTCCACTCCAGAAGAGTTAGATCATTCATAGTCCATATCCACTTGACTCTGCCTAACATTAATGTCGAAAAGATTCTATTATCCTTCTTGAATCATACCCAAAACCACAATTCCCGTCAACACAAGAAATGCCGCACACTTTAGGGAGATTATACGGCATAGAGTTCGGATTTCAATAGGAAAAAGGGCGGCCCAAAAAAGTGGTTTTTGGGCCGTTTTTTTTGTTGACTTTTCTTTGAAACTATGTTAAAATACCCCCGTATTTGCCTGTCCCTTAGGGGCCACATGGCAAACATAACCCGCCCATAGGCGCCGGATATAGCGGACTTGCCCGCCGCTTGCCTGCCGTTCGTTTGGCGGGCTTGCCCGCCGACGGCGGGTAGGCGGGGCACCGCACGTTCTTGTATCAGCAGATACACGCAAGAACCACTATTTGGCAAGCAAGGCAAAGTTTTGAATCTGGGTAATTTCGATTTCGATATTGTTTCGAATTCTTGTCCGCCGTAGTCTTGACGTAGGCGGATCGATATTAGGATTTCGGGTTTCACTCTGCCCCCTAACTCCTTACCCAATATGACCTTACACTCAACAACCCATAATCATTTATCAATAATCCATAATCATTTGCCCGTTGCCCCTCTTATCCGCCTACAAATAAAAGTCCGCCCGAAGGGCCTCCACAGTTTTGCATTTTGCATTTTGATTTTTGCTTTTTCCCCGTTGCCCTCTACACTTGTCGAGAACCCTCTACAAATCAGCCTTTTTATGCAAAACAAACCCAATCTTGTCCGCCTCCGGCGGATTCAAAACCCCTTATTTGGCAAGGGCTTACGAAAATGAACCACGCCTTCAGACTCGTGAAAAACAAACCCAACCTGTCGCGGCGAAGCCTCCTTGCCACGGCGAAGTCCTGTACGGAGCCGGGCTGGCGAAGCCGGAACAAACCCAACCTGTCGCGGCGAAGTCGAAGCGAAGCGCAGATCCCTACGGGTGGGCTTCTCGAAATCCTCAGACCGGGGACCAATCAAACAGAAAAAATGCGGCCCAGGGCTAAAACAAACCGGAGATGCCAAAAAGGCTGTTCTCGGCATCTCCGAACGTATCATAAATCCTTTGGCGGGGGTGAAGCTATTTTTCCTGCATATATGGGTAACGGAAGTTTCTGGGCGGCAGGAAGGTCTCCTTAATGGCGCGTGGTGATACCCATCTTTCGAGATTGAGCCAGCTTCCGGCCTTGTCATTTGTGCCCGATGCCCGCGTCCCGCCGAAGGGCTGCTGGCCTACGACGGCGCCGGTGGGCTTGTCATTAACGTAAAAGTTGCCGGCGGCGTGACGCAGCACATCCATCGCCTTGACAATTGCGCCGCGGTCCAGGCCGAATATCGAGCCGGTGAGCGCATACGGCGACGTCTGGTCACACAACTGAAGGGTTTGGTCATATTCTTTCTCGGGGTATACGTACAGGGTCATCACCGGCCCAAAAACCTCCTCGACCATCAGCTTCGACTTCGGGTCCTTGCTTACTACGATGGTCGGCTCGATAAAATAGCCTTTTGAGCTGTCGCTGCCGCCGCCTATGATAATTTCCATATCGGGCGAGCTTTTGGCATATTCGATGTAGCCGGTGATTGTCTCAAAGGCCTTTTCGTCGATGACGGCGCCCATAAAGTTTCTAAAGTCGGTCACGTCGCCCATCTTAACCTCGCGGATTTCGCTGAGCAGGCGGTCTTTGAGCCTGGGCCACATTGAATCGGGAACATACATTCGGGAGGCGGCCGAGCATTTCTGGCCCTGATACTCGAAGGCGCCGCGAACCGTGGCCGCGACGAGCACATCGATATCGGCACTGGCGTGGACGAAAATGAAGTTTTTGCCGCCGGTCTCGCCGACGATTCGCGGATAAGAAACGTATTTGCGGATATCTGAGCCGACCGCCAGCCAGATTGTGGAAAAGACGTACGTGCTTCCGGTGAAGTGAATGCCGCCGAGCCTGACGTCGTCGAGGGCCGGCGGGGCGACAACCGGTCCTGGCCCGGGGACCATATTGATGACGCCGGGCGGCATGCCAGCTTCTGCGAGAATCTTCATTATAAAGTAGGCGGGAAGGACGGCCGCCGATGCGGGTTTCCAGACGACGGTGTTGCCCATGAGGGCCGGAGCGGTGGGCAGGTTTCCTGCTATGGATGTAAAATTGAATGGTGTCAGTGCGAGGACAAATCCATCGAGCGGCCGGTGCTCCATATAGTTGAGCACACCCGGCGTGGACATGGGCTGGTCGCCGTAAACTTCCTCCATAAAGTGAGGGTTGAATCGCCAGAAATCAATCAGCTCACAAGCGGAGTCGATTTCAGCCTGGTGGGGGGTCTTGCTCATATTGAGCATTGTGGCGGCGTTGAGTGTGGAGCGGTACTTGCCGGAGAGCAGCTCAGCAGCCTTTAGCAGGACGACGGCCCTTGATTCCCAGGGCATTCGGCCCCATTGCCGCTTGGCTTTCTGGGCGGCATCGACGGCCTTTATGGCATACTCGGCATCGGCCTGGTGATATGTGCCAAGGACGTGCTGATGGTCGTGTGGGCAGCGGATATCTGCAAGTTTGCCGTTGCGGACTTCTTCTCCATCGATAATCATCGGCACATCAACCTGCCGGGCAAGCATTTCTTTGAGTTTGGCGGACAATTCCGCACGCTCGGGACTGCCGGGTGTGTACTGAAAGCAGTGCTCATTTTTAGGCTGCGGGATATGAAAAATACCATTAAACATTATTGTCTCCTTCCAAGCTAAACATTCGAGATTTAGGCACGAACGAAAGCAGTGATTTTGACTTATTGACCCCGAAAAGTCAACCGCCGAGAGCAAAAAATATGTTCGCGTTGTGGCTATCAGCAGTTTTTTGCGTTGGATTTGCCTTTCGCGGCTTTGGTTGGTTGTTGAGTTTTGCCGGATTTGACCGTACAATGAGTTGCTTGGGAAAGTACGTACACGCGCAAGAAGGGTAGTACAGGGCTGACGGATGGTGAAATTCAGACTAAAGAGCGGCTTTGGGCCTGCCGGTGACCAGCCTGAAGCGATTGACAGGCTCGTAAAAGGGCTGCGCGCGGGCAGGAAATTCCAGACTCTGATGGGCGTTACAGGCAGCGGCAAAACATTCACGATGGCCAACGTGATAGCACGGCACAGCGTCCCGGTGCTTGTCATATCCCACAACAAGACATTAGCCGCCCAACTGTATGAGGAATTCAAGGACCTGTTTCCGGAAAACGCGGTCGAGTATTTCGTCAGCTACTACGATTACTATCAACCTGAGGCGTACATTCCGCAGCGTGACATTTACATAGAGAAGGACGCCTCGAAGAACGCCGACCTTGACCGGCTGCGGCTGTCGGCAACCACGAGCCTTTCGACGAGAGATGATTGTATTATCGTCGCATCTGTCTCGTGTATTTTCGGGCTTGGCTCGCCCGAGGACTACAAGGCCAGCGTTGTGGCGGTCAGAGTCGGGGAATCGGTAAACAGAAATGACTTGTTAGGCAGACTGGCTGACCTGCAGTACACGAGGAACGATATCGACTTCCAGCGGGGGACTTTCAGGGTCCGCGGCGATGTGGTTGAGTTGTATCCGTCTTACGAGTCTTTTGCAATTCGCTTCGAGTTTTTCGGCGACGAGGTGGAGAACATAAGCTACATAAACCCCATAACCGCGCAAACGCTGGCCGCTGAGGAGCAGGTTTTCATATACCCGGCGCAGCACTACGTTATGCCCGGCGACAGGATTGGCTCAGCAGTGGAAAATATAAAGGCGGAGCTGAATGAGCGGCTGGAGCAGTTTCGCCGGGAGGGCAAGCTTCTGGAGGCCCAGCGACTGCAGGCCCGGACGATGTATGATATTGAAATGATGGTTGAGGTTGGCTATTGCAGCGGTATCGAGAATTATGCCAGGCATCTGGCAGGCCTGCCGCCGGGGGCCAAGCCGTATACATTGATTGACTATTTCCCGAAGGATTTCCTTTTGTTTATTGATGAATCGCACGCTACTGTTCCGCAGTTGCGGGCGATGTGGGCCGGCGACAGGAGCAGAAAAGAGGTCCTTGTAGAGCACGGATTCAGACTGCCAAGCGCGCTGGATAACAGGCCCCTGCGTTTCGAAGAGTTCCAGGAAAAATGGTCGAAGGTGATTTTCGTGTCCGCCACTCCGGGACCGTTTGAGCTGGGAAGATGCGATAATGAGGTTGTGGAGCAGGTCATCAGACCTACCGGCCTGGTGGACCCGCAAATATTCGTATGCCCGGCCGCTAATCAGGTGCCCCACCTTCTGCATGAAATCGAAAAACGAATCAAGGCTAATCAACGAATGCTTGTTACGACCTTGACCAAAAGGATGGCCGAAGAATTGTCCGATTATATCACCAAGAAGGGTCTTAGGTGCCGGTATCTGCACAGCGAAATCGACACACTTGAGAGAATTGAGATATTGCGGGATTTGCGCAACGGCGAATTTGATGTTCTCGTGGGAGTAAACCTGCTGCGCGAGGGACTGGATTTGCCGGAGGTTTCGGCTGTTGGCATCCTTGATGCGGACAAGGAAGGTTTCCTGAGAAGTCAGACTTCGTTAGTCCAGACCATCGGCAGGACGGCAAGGAATATAGACGCGACGGTTTTTTTGTATGCGGACACGGTCACGGAATCGATGCAAAAAGCTATTGACGAAACAAACAGGCGACGTAGAATTCAACTGCGGTATAACAAAGAGCACAATATTACGCCGGAAACGATAAGAAAGGAAATCCGCAGGACTTTAAGCGACCAGGTAAAAGCCAGGCAGGTTGCCCGGCAGGCGGTTCAGTTCAGCCACGCCGAATACGAGAAGGTGGAGCTGGCGGCTCAGATTGAGAAAGAAATGCTCGAGGCGGCAGAAGCCCTTGATTTTGAGCGGGCCGCGTTTTTTCGAGACCAGCTGCGCCAGTTGAAGGAGCTGCCGGAATTCGTGCTCATCGAGTCCAGCAAAAAGAAAAGGAAAGCAAAAAGAAGATGAAAGAATTGAAAATTGAGCTGGTGCGACCGTTGATTCGGATGGCAATTGAAGAAGACCTCGGCGAAGGCGATATGACCACCGAGCTTCTGTTCAAGGACGACACCCCGGCCAAGGCAGACATTGTTTCGCGCGAGGAAATAGTCGTATGCGGAATGGTCGTAGTCAAAGAGGTCCTCAAGTATTACGATGAAAGGCTGAAGTTAAAGATATTGGTAAATGACGGCGAGCTGGCTTACGTCGGGTGCAGAATCGGGGCGATTGAAGGGCCGTTGCGCTCCATGCTCAGCGCCGAGCGGGTTACATTGAATTTCCTTCAAAAGCTCAGCGGAATAGCAACAACGACCCGCAAGTATGTCCGCGCGGTTCAGGGCACCAAGGCCAAGATTTACGATACGAGAAAGACCACACCGGCCTGGCGAATCATCGAGAAGTACGCCGTTCGCTGCGGCGGGGGACACAATCACCGCATAGGATTGTATGACGGCATCCTGATTAAGGACAACCACTTGGCGCAGCTCGGCCGAGATTTCTACCCGAAGCTGAAAAAAATTGTCGAGGAGGCTAAAAAGGTAAAAGGCGCGAAGTTTGTTGCGGTCGAGGTGGACCACGTTGACGACCAGCTCAATCACGTGCTAAAAATCCCCGGTATTGATATAGTTCTGCTCGACAACATGGGCCAGTGGCAGTTGAAGCATGCTGTGGATATGCGGAACGAAATGCGCGGCAAAGGCAAAAGGCCGCTGCTCGAAGCTTCGGGAAACATTACGCTCAACAATGTCTCGGCCATTGCCCAGTGCGGGATAGATAGAATCGCGGTAGGTGAGATTACCCACTCGGCAAGAGCCGTTGACATTGGGCTCGACAGGTAACAAAGACTATGCCTCAAACCGACCTGCTTGACCCGGACAAGATAGGGACGAATCTAAGAACCAAGCTCATCGCCCGAAAAATTCTCGTATACAGCACCACCTCAAGCACGAATGATATTGCCGCTGAGTACGCAAAGAACCCGGCGAATGACGGCCTTGCGGTTTTTGCTGAACAGCAGAGCGCCGGCAGAGGCAGGGGGGGCAGTAAATGGCTCACCGGCAGGGCGGACAGCATTCTTTGCTCTATTGTTTTGACTCATTGCGGTTGCAGCGCTGAGCTGCTCGCGCTCACCTGCGCCGTAGCCGTTGCTGAGGCCATAGGCAAAGTGGCCCGCAGTGAAGCGAAGATCAAATGGCCGAATGACGTAAGACTAAAGGACAAGAAAGTCGCCGGCATCCTGCTCGAATCAAAGAAATACAAAGGCAACATCGTTTATATTGTTGGTATGGGGATAAACTGCCACCAGAGGAAGGATTCGTTCCCTGCTGAATTACGAACGAGTGCAACGAGCATTGACGTTGAGAGCCGGACAAAATGCGACCGCATTTCACTGGCAAAGCGGCTGCTCACTTCGATGGACCACTGGCTCGAAGCGGCTGAGAAAAGCCCAAAGAAAGTGATCGACCGATGGCGCAATCTGAGCGTCCTTCTGGGCCAGAGAGTAACGCTTGTTTTTAACCGCAGAAGGTTCACAGGCAATTGTATCGGGGTAGACCCCGAGAAGGGCCTCATCCTCCAATTGGAATCCGGCGGCGTGAGAATGTTCGACGCTGCTCACACCACCATCGCCAAATAACTGATATGGCTCGATTATTGCCCACCGTACCCTTCAGCAGGCTGACCGGCGCAGCGTTAGTGCCTTCCTCTTCAGGCATTTGCCCTGCTGTGTTCAGATGCGTCCCGAATTATCATACCATCGCGGCCGGCTTTGGTGTGTAAAGAATCTGGGACAAGACCCGCACGTAGTACGGGGGCGGGATAACAGGTGCATTGAGTTATCCAGGTTTTCTGCTATATTACTGGCCTGTTGAAAGCGCGCTGTCGGAGACGATTTTGAGACAAAGAAAGGACGTGAAATGGAAAGACAGTTCAGCACAGAAAGGCATGTTTTCTCTCTGTTCTCCGTCGGCATTTTATTGCGGACGATTTTGGCGTGTTCGGCGGCTGAGGCCGCAGACCCGCCGTACTACGTGAAAAAAAACACCTGGCAGGAGTCCATGCGGGCCTCGCGTCAGGCACTGGTGGAATTCGAAGCGCAGGAACTGTCTGAGCAGACTGCGCGGCTTAAAGAGCTTGGCATTCAGTTGGGTCCGTGGTACTCGATAGGGCCTTTCAGCAGCCCGAACGCCGACCCGTATGGCGTGGTGTTTGAGCCTGAACGAAAAATCAACCTCGACAAAACATACAGAGACGGCAAATTGAAATGGACGAAAAGGCAGTGGCAGGATGGGGTAATTCACAGTCTTTCCGGCGACGGCAAATCCGGCGAAGGCAAGATTGTGGCAGACTACATGTTCAGAAATATCGCATCGCCTCAAGACACGACTCTACCTGTTTATCTGGGCAGTAACGACGGTATCCAGGTCTGGTTCAACGGGGAAAGGGTTCTGGCCAAAGACATCGGCCGACAAGCCGCTCCCGACCAGGACGTGGTAAACCTGAACTTTAAGGTCGGCGACAATAAGCTGCTCATAAAGGTCAATAACAGGGCAGCCGCCCATGCGTTTTACTTCTCAATGCATCCTGCAGGCGGAGTGAGATTACAGCGAGGTGAAGAGCTGTTTAATTTGTTGGGACGAGATTTCAGCGACCAGACAGCCCGGCGCCAGATGAAATGGGAGCGGGAAGACAATATCTGGGACAAAGACTGCGACCCTGCCGACCTGGCGGCTCTGGCCGGCCGCTATGCAAAGGCAACCAGAGACATAGGCTCGCTGCCCGCACAGGCCGGGCAGGCCGCCGTGAATGTCAAAACGCCGGACCAGCTCCAGCAAGTGCGAGAAGTCTATTACCGTTCGAGGTCTTGTGATGACTCAATCAAGAGCGCCGAAGCGAAGCTTCGGCTGGCGACAAACCAGTTCACCTACGTGCGGGGCAAGTTCACAGAAAAGAAAGACGATGCTCAATTAAAGGACTATAAGACCAGACTGGAATCCTTACAGAATACCGCCAATAAACTTCTGGCCGGCGCCAGAGCGGGCGATTCTGCGGCGATTGAGAAGCTGGCAAAGCTTGAAGACGACCTGTTAAAGCTGCACAAGTCGCAATTGCCCGTGACGCCGTCCCTGCCGAAAAGCCCCGCATGTTTTGCCTTTGACCTAAAGCAGGTTCGGCTGCTGGATGGGCCGTTCAAGAGGGCGATGGAATTAGACCGTAAATATCTTTATGATTTGGATTCCGACCGGCTGCTGCATACGTTCCGGGTCACGGCAGGCCTGCCTTCTTCGGCGGAGCCTCTCGGCGGATGGGAAAAACGCGAGCTTCGCGGCCACACGATGGGGCATTACCTTTCGGCCTGCGCCCTGATGTACGCCAGCACCGGCGATGAGAGGCTAAAGGCCAAGGCGGACGCAATCGTGGCCGAGCTGGCAAAATGCCAGAAGGTCCTCGGCAATGGCTATCTCGGGGGTTTTCCGGAGGAAGGTATCAAGAGAGTGATATACGGAACAGGCGGCTGGTGGGCCCCCTGGTACACATACCACAAGATAGTTGCAGGCCTGCTTGACATGTACAGCCACTGCGGCAACCAGCAGGCGCTGGAAACAGCCAAAGGTATGGCGGCGTGGACGAAGACGCACCTTGATAATATAAACCAAGAGCAGACCCAGCGAATGCTCGAGGTCGAATTCGGCGGTATGAATGAGGTACTGTGCAACCTTTATGCGATTACGAGGAATCCGGACCACCTGGCAACTGCGAGGCGGTTTGACCACCAGATGATATTTGAGCCGCTGGCGCATTTTGAGGACAAGCTGACGGGCCTGCACGTTAACACTCAAATCCCCAAGATTATTGGGGCCGCCCGTGAGTTCGAACTGACGGGTGAGCCATACTATTACAACATCGCCACGTTCTTCTGGGACCAGGTGGTAAACGCCCGCTCATACTGTACCGGAGGCACGAGCAACCACGAGCACTGGCGAACAGAGCCATACGTGCTCGCCAAGGAACTCAGCCCGGCTACGCAGGAAACCTGCTGTACGTACAATATGCTCAAACTGACGCGTCACCTGTTCTGCTGGAATCCTGATGTGCGGTACGCCGATTATTATGAGAGGGCGCTGTTTAACAGTATATTGTCCACGCAGGACCCCGAAACAGGCATGATGATGTATTTCGTGCCGCTGGCCTCGGGATACTGGAAGATATACAATACACCTTATGACTCCTTCTGGTGCTGCACGGGGACAGGAATTGAGAATCATGCCAAATACGGCGACAGCATCTACTTTCACGATGAGAATGGCGTGTATGTCAATTTGTTCATCGCGTCGGAATTGGACTGGCCCGAAAAGGGCGTTCGCATCCGACAGGAAACAGGTTTTCCGGAAGAGGAAGGCACGACGCTAATTGTCAAGACCCGGGACAGAACCAAATTGGCTCTGAACATTCGGATTCCATACTGGGCAACAAAGCCGGTAACGGTGACGATTAACAATAAAAAGTCGAAAGTTTATAATGAGCCTGGCAGTTACATAACATTGAACCGAAAGTGGAAAGACGGCGACCAAGTGAGAATTAACATGCCAATGAGCCTGCACCTGGACCGAATGCCTGACGACCCAAGCCTTGCGGCGATTATGTATGGTCCGCTGGTTTTGGCGGGCCGGTTGGGTACCGAGGGCCTGAATCCGAAAACTGTTTACGCCGCAAGCCAGGGCGTCCTGCGCAATTATCAGGTTGACCCCGGGCCAAGTTTCGTTGCCGACGCCGGGGACCTTCAAGCGTGGATTAAGCCGGTGGCCGGAAAGCCTTTGACGTTTCAGACGGCAGACGCGGGTAAACCATCTGACGTGACACTGGTCCCATTCCACAAGCTGTTCGGCCAGCGCTATGCGATATATTGGCGAATACAGGCAAAGTAACGGAAAGAATAGGCAGCAATGGATACGGCGACAGAAAAACTTGTCACCAGCACTTTGACCATTCGCGACTGTGGACTTGCCGACTACCGGGAAATGCTCCGGCTACAGCATCAATTACACGAAAAAGTACGGCAGGGGGAGGCCGGCAATACGGTGCTGCTTGTTGAGCATCCTGCGGTTATTACTCTCGGCGCGCGGCAAAACGCAAACAAGCTGCTCACCAGTCAGGACGAGCTGGCAAAAAAGGGAATCGACGTTGTTCAAATACGCAGGGGCGGCGGGACAACGGCCCACAATCCCGGCCAACTGGTTTTTTACCCGATTCTGCGTTTGCCCGATTTTAGTCTCGGAATCAGTGAGTACATCAGAGAGCTGGAAGCAATGGGGGCCGACCTGCTCGCGCGGTTGGGTGTTTACAGTCACAGGCGGAAAGGTTTTCCGGGCCTGTGGGTAAGCGAGAGAAAGATTGCATCTATCGGCGTGCGCGTATCGAAGCTTGTAACTTACCACGGTATGGCAATAAACATCCAAAATGACCTGGGCATCTTCGATTTATTGATACCTTGCGGCCTCGACGGAGTGGAAATGACCTCGGTCTTAAAAGAAACCGGCACCCAGCACTCTATGGACAAGGCGAAAGAGATTTTAGCCGTGCTTCTGCTAAGCCGCTTTTGCTAAAAACGGGGGTACGAGATGGCACGTGCAGACCAAAAGATGCGCAAGTTACCCTCCTGGTTACGAAGGCCTTTACCGGCCGGCGAAAACTTCAATCGCACTGATTTCATAGTGAGGTCTCTGGGCCTCGAGACAATATGCCAGAACGCAAACTGCCCGAATCGCGGCGAATGCTGGGAAAGGGGCACTGCCACCGTGTTGATTTTGGGCAACGTCTGCACACGAAATTGCGGGTTTTGCTCGGTCGCTACGGGCAAACCAGCGCCGCCCGACCCGACCGAGCCTGATAGAATCGCCAGGCTGGCAAGGCGGATGGGATTAAAGTACCTGGTGATTACAAGTGTGGACCGTGATGATTTACCGGACGGAGGCGCCGGCCATTTCCGCGATTGCATTAATAAGGTAAGGCAACAGCGCCCGGATACGAAGTTTGAAATACTAACGCCCGATTTTCGAAACTGCCAGAGCGTTGCGATTGAAATCTTACGGGACGCTCTTCCTTTTGTATTTGCTCACAACGTTGAAACCGCGCCCTCCCTTTACCCCGTTGCCAGGGCCGGCGGCGATTATCGGGCTTCCCTGAAGCTGCTTGGAATGGCCAAGGAAAGCTATGACGGTATTCGGACCAAATCTTCGATTATGCTCGGCTTGGGGGAAACGGATACGCAGGTCGAGCAGGTCCTAAAAGACCTGCGAAATGTGGGCTGCGACAGAATCACAATCGGTCAATACCTCAAACCGTCGAAAGATGCGATTGAAGTTGTTGAATATGTCACACCCGCTAAGTTCGACTGTTGGAAGGAAAAAGCTGTTGCGTTGGGGTTTAATTGGGTGCATTCCTCCCCCTTTGCTCGCAGCTCATACAGGGCTGAACAAGAACATACCTCATAGTTGGCCGGCCATTCGTTACAGGGTTTGATTATAGGACGTGCCGGGACTACAGTGAATATTCCACTTTATATGCGGCTGTTTTGCATCGATGCGAATCATTTCTTATACTTTGATTGGGCTTGTAGAAGTTCTGTAACATTACTTTGCCGGCTTGTTTTCCGGGGGGGAAGATGAAAGCCATGAAAATTACAATTTGTTGTCTTGTTGTTGGTTTGCTCGCCACTTCGGCACCGGCAGCCAGCTATGTGGTGCCGGACGACTGCAACACCATTCAGAAAGCCATCAACGCCTGTGAGGATGGGGATACTGTTGTGCTCATGCCCGGTAGATATTATGGTCCTGAGAACTATAATATAGACTTCAAGGGCAAGAAGATCACGGTCCGGAGCACCGACCCTGCGAATGGTCAGGTGGTAAGCGGCACCGTTATTGACTGCGAGCACAAAGGGCCCGGCGTGGTTTTCAAGACAGGGGAAAGTACCGAGTCAAAATTGGCGGGCATTACTATTATTGACGGATGGGGAGTGGTAGGCGGTGGAATTCTCTGTTTGAACAGCGGTCCCACGATTTCGAACTGTGTCATTGTCGGAAACTCGGCAACCTTTGGTGGTGGAATCGCGAGCACGAACGGCCAAAGTTACCCTGAAATTACTAACTGCCAGATCAAAGAAAACTCTGCGTTGGTTTATGGCGGAGGAGTGTACTGCAACGGCGGAAGTCCGACGATGCGCAGTTGCGTGATAAGCGGAAACTTCGCGTCCTACGGCGGCTCACTTTACAGCCACAAACCGGGCAACAAGCCGGTCGTCAGCAATTGCACTATCAGCGGAAACGCTGCTTCCACGTCGGCCGGGGGCATTTACTGCTACGACTCGAACGGTCTGGCGGTATATAACAGCATACTCTGGGCAAATGATGCAAATTACGCGTCGGAAATGCTTATCGGCAACCTGGCGGCAGGCGCCTCCGTCCAAGTAGCATACTGCGACATTGAAAACCCTGATGACAATGTGGTATGCTCCGGCAATTGCGCCATAACATGGGGCGCCGGCAACATGAACGCCGACCCGTGCTTTGTCGACATCGGCTACCTCAACAGCCAGAATGTGCGTACGGGTGGAGACTACCATTTGCTTAACGACTCGCCGTGTATTAACGCAGGCGACCCAACCTTCGCGGCAGGACCCGGCGAAACGGATATCGAGGGAAGTGCACGGGTATCGGGTACGGTTGTGGACATCGGAGCTTACGAGTATGCGGTTGCAATCTCTGCTACCGTGGAGATAGAGCCCGAAACTCTTAATCTGAAAAGCAACGGGAAATGGATAAGCTGCCGCATCACGCTTGCGGATACCTATGATATTACCAATGTAGACTTGTCGGCCATCACGTTGAACGGAAAGCTCAGCGCCGCATGGAGTGTGACCGACAAATACGCGGGCAAACTGCTGGTCAAATTCGACCGCGCACAAGTCCAGGAAATGGTAAAAGTCGAGGAGAGCCCGGTATCGCTGGTGGTCAGCGGTAAGCTCAATGACGGTACTGTTTTCGAGGGAACTGACACCATCAGAATAATAAAGTAGCGACCATTAAACGCTTGCTGCGAGCAAAGTTCTCGCGGCGTGTGAATAACAATATAATGATGCGAGCACATCCGGTTGGGCCAACCGGATGCGCTCGCATTTTTATTTTGTTCTCATTCCTGCCTGACTGTTTAGCATCAAATTTGCCTTGGCGCCGGATGGGCAGAGCACAGCGGTCGTTGTATGACTGCCCGAGCCAATAACATCGATTGTCAAAAAATCAATCCCGCTTACTTGCCTTATAAGCTTTTATTATTTGACAGGTTTTGCCGTATTTAGTTTAATCCACCGCAATATTTATATGGTTTGGCGAAGGTGCGTCTGGAAGCAGCAAGCAGGAACAGGAGAGTTCTGTATGCCGAAACGAAAGGACATAAAGAAAGTGATGATTATAGGCTCCGGTCCCATCGTGATCGGCCAGGCTTGCGAGTTCGATTACTCAGGCACTCAGGCATGTAAGGCCCTTCGCAAGTTAGGCTACGAGATAGTGCTGGTCAATTCGAACCCGGCGACCATTATGACCGACCCTGGTATGGCTGATGTTACTTATATTGAGCCGCTCAATCTCCAGACTATGACGAAAATCATCGAGAAGGAGCGGCCGGATGCTCTTCTGCCGAATCTCGGCGGCCAGAGCGGACTGAACCTGTCTTCGGAACTTGCAAACGCCGGCGTGCTCGATAAATACGGCGTAAAAGTGATTGGCGTCCAGGTTGACGCCATTAAGCGAGGTGAAGACCGCGGCGCGTTCAAGGAAACAATGAATCGGCTCGGTATCGACATGCCAAAAAGCGACCTGGCGTTCAGCGTCGAAGAGGCGGAAAAGATTGCCGATAAGCTTGGTTACCCGGTCATAATTCGGCCCGCCTATACGCTGGGCGGCACCGGCGGGGGGGCGGTGTTCAATGTCGAGGAGCTGCGGGTCGTTGCCGCGCGCGGCCTTGCGGTCAGTCTGGTCCATCAGATACTGGTCGAGGAATCGGTCCTCGGCTGGGAGGAACTGGAGCTTGAAGTGGTCCGCGACGCCAAGGGACAGAAGATAACGGTCTGTTTTATCGAAAATGTAGACCCGATGGGTGTCCACACGGGCGATTCTTACTGCACCGCCCCGATGCTGACAATCGACCCCAGACTGCAGGAAAGGCTGCAGAAATACTCCTATGATATTGTGGACGCCATTGAAGTAATCGGCGGGACCAACATACAGTTTGCCCATGACCCCGATACAGGCCGTGTGGTGGTAATTGAAATTAATCCGAGAACGTCGCGCTCGTCGGCCCTCGCCTCCAAAGCGACAGGGTTTCCGATAGCGCTTGTATCTTCGATGCTGGCCGCTGGAATAACTCTGGACGAGATACCGTACTATAGAGAGGGGACTTTGGACAAGTATACGCCCTCGGGTGACTACGTCGTCGTCAAGTTTGCCCGCTGGGCTTTTGAGAAGTTCAAAGGGGTCGAAGACAAGCTCGGCACGCAAATGCGGGCGGTGGGCGAGGTGATGAGTATCGGAAAGAACTATAAGGAGGCCTTTCAGAAATCCATACGCTCGCTTGAGACCGGCCGATACGGCCTGGGCTTTGCGAAGAATTTTAACAAAATGACTCTTGATGAGTTGATGAATCTTTTGAGTACGCCGTCGAGCGAGCGACAGTTCATTATGTATGAAGCCCTGCGCAAAGGCGCCGATATAGATGCCCTTTATGACAAAACGCGCATCAAACGCTGGTTCATAAAGCAAATGCAGGAAATCGTGCAGCTTGAGCAGGAGATTCTGAAGCACAAGGGCAAAAAGCTCCCTGATAAGCTTCTGGTACAGGCCAAGAAGGACGGTTTCGCAGACAAATACCTCTCCAAGCTGCTCGACGTGCCGGAAACTCAAATCCGCGAGGACCGCACTCGTCTGAATGTTGTCGAGGGCTGGGAGCCTGTCCCGGTGAGCGGCGTTGAAAATGCGGCGTACTATTTCTCGACTTACAACGCGCCGGATAAGGTCTCTGTAAGCAGGGGCCGCAAGATAATGGTCCTGGGCGGGGGCCCGAACCGCATTGGTCAGGGAATCGAGTTCGACTACTGCTGTGTCCACGCTGCTTTTGCCCTCCGAGAGGAAGGGTTCGAATCGATTATGGTCAACTGTAACCCCGAAACGGTTTCAACCGATTACGACACTTCCAACCAGCTTTATTTCGAGCCGCTCACTGTTGAGGACGTACTGAGCATCTATGAGAAGGAAAAGCCCGAAGGTGTAATTGTGCAGTTTGGCGGACAGACGCCGCTGAATATTGCCGGAGAGCTTGCCGCGGCCGGCGTTCGCATAATCGGTACCTCGGTGGAGGCGATAGATTTGGCCGAGGACCGTGACCGTTTTCGTAAGATGATGGAAAAGCTCCACATACCTATGCCAAAATCGGGGATGGCAAGCAACCTCGAGGAGGCCCTTGCTGTTGCAAAAGAAATCGGCTATCCGCTTATGGTTCGGCCTTCCTATGTGCTCGGCGGACGCGGCATGGAAGTGGTTCATGACCAGCAGATGCTCAAGCACTATGTTGCCGCCGCCGTTGACGTTACGCCCGAAAGGCCCATCTTGATCGATAAATTTCTTGAAAACGCCATAGAGGCCGAGGCCGATGCAATTGCCGACGGGACGGACGCTTTTGTCCCCGCCGTGATGGAGCACATCGAGCTGGCGGGCATCCATTCGGGCGATTCGGCCTGTGTCATTCCTCCTGTCACTATACCCCAGCAGCACCTCGACACCATTTGCGAATACACGAGGAAAATAGCGACAGAGTTAAATGTCGTCGGTCTGATGAATATTCAGTACGCCATAGCCAAAGATAAGGTCTATGTCCTCGAAGCCAATCCTCGTGCTTCGCGGACGGTGCCGATCGTGTCCAAGGTCTGCGGCATCTCGATGGCCCGGCTGGCAACTCAGCTCATGCTGGGCAAGAAACTGTCCGACCTGAACCTGAAACATCGCAAGATACCTCACTTTGGCGTCAAGGAAGCGGTTTTCCCGTTCAATATGTTTCCGGAAGTCGACCCGATTCTGGGTCCGGAGATGCGCTCGACGGGCGAGGTGCTCGGGCTGGCCGATTCTTTCGGTCTTGCATTCTACAAGGCCGAGCAGGCCGCAAAGCAGGAACTCCCCTCGGAAGGAACCGTGCTGATAACCGTAGCCGATATGGACAAAGAGTCCATAGTGCCGATTGCGGGAGAATTCAGAAAACTCGGTTTTAAAATCAAAGCGACCGAGGGTACCCATCTGCTGCTCACCAATGGCGGCATAGAGAGCGAGCATATTCTCAAGATGCACGAGGGCAGACCCAATATCGTCGATGCCATCAAGAACGGCGAGATTCACCTGATTATCAACACCCCGGCCGGCAAACTGAGCAAATATGACGATTCTTATATCCGCAAGGCGGCCATAAGGTACGGCATCCCCTATATCACTACTACGGCCGCCGCCGCCGCCACCGTCAAGGGCATTTCGGCCCGGCGCGCCGGCGATAGCATTGTCAAATCACTGCAAAGCTACCATGCCGGCATAAAGTAAAAACGGTACTCAGAATGCCGGCAAAAGAATTAAAAGCGGCGGCTCAAACAAGTTGTCCTCAGCGAAACCAGCAGCCGGCAAAAACGGCAAAATCGCGGAAATTGATTATACCGTCGCCGGCAGGCTCGGGGGCTATGTCAATAAGGGGGTCGTACCCGAGCCAATAATCGGCAAGCAGTGCCAAGTCGTCAAAGTCGGCGGCGCTTCTGGCGGCTTCGGCGGTGTTGCCGTAAGCTCCCATATTAATACGGGCCCCGTTGGGCCAGGGTTCGCGGCTGTAATCCGAAAGCGGGTCGCCGGCGTCAACGGCGGGCGAGCCTAGCAAGAGGTGATAATCGCAATTGCCGGAATCGACAAACAGCGGGTCAGCGGCGATATTGCCGGTACCCCCGTCCCCGTCTTCAACACAACTGTACCGCGCAGAGCAAAGCAGCAGGTCGTCCTGGGCATTGTTCCAGAAGATGCTGCTGGTGATGTCCGGCTGTGCTCCGCCAGAGGCCGCCACGCCATATTTATTGCCACATACCGTCACATTGCGGATTGTCGGTGAGGCGCCGGTCACGGAGATGCCCGTGTAGCTGTTTCGGATGACAAAGTTTGTCAATACGCTATTGGGGCCCTCGGCGCAGTGGAAAGACACCGCAGAACCGCCGGCCCCATCTATTGTCGCGGGGGCAGGTGCACCTTGAACAGTTATGCCTTTGCCGAGGAAGTCGATTTCTTCCTGATAAACACCGGGGGCCGCTAAAATCGTATCCCCATCACCAGCAACGTTGATGGCGGCCTGAATTGTTGGGAATTGGTCCGGAACCAGCAGTTCAGTACCCGGCTGTTTGACTGCTACTGTCATGGTCTTGCTGGCGCTATGCCCGGCAAAATCATAGGCGGTTACCATTATGTCATAAATTCCATTGGGAATGATGGGCAGGCCGTTCGGATCCAAGGCTGCCGTATCCCAGCAGTAATTCCGGTCGGGAATATTGACTTCCGGAGGCGACTGCCCGCCGGGGCAATTGGTGATGACATAATAGCTAAAGACCTTGTCCCAGTAAATACGGTCCTCTTCAAACAATTTCCAGTGTTTGTAGACCACCCTGGTCAGCTCTGTATTATATTCCGGGTCAAAGGCATGGCTTCTAATTCTAATGTCGTTGAAATCGAAGCTGTGGAAAAGCAGGCCGGAGCCGGAGCCTGCAGGGCGGATTTCATATTCAATCTTTGTCACTGCGAGCCTGTCGCCGAAACCATTGTCCTTGGATCTCGCGTAAAGGCCCTGCTCTCTCATGGGGACAACAATATCCACCTGCCCAATCAAAACGACAATGCCGGCATCATTCGACTCAATCATCGTGTCGGAATTATTCTCAAAGAAATAAAATGGCGTGTTGATATCCGGCGGCTCGGCGTCTACGTAGGAGAAATGGCCGTTGGGCATGCACATATACCGCCACCGGCCCCAGTAAGCGCCTTCAGAAAACACCTTGTTTAAGTGGATATGACCCAGACCGGGAAAGTCCACCTGGCCTATGAGGGTACCTCTGGTCACAAAATTGCCGGCCTGAACCTGAACATTGCCCAGATGGGCGTACTCCCAGCCATACGAAGGGTCGTCTCCGGGCGCATCGGCAATTACGACAGTCCAAAAGTCGGCATACTTGACCCACCCATCTTTCATTGCGTATATGGGAGTGTTATTGTCGAGAACAATGTCCAGCCCGCCGTGAAAATAGCATTCGAGGCCGTTTACGTCAGACTGATAAAGAGGAAAATCATTGATGACCCAGACCTGCTGGTTCAGTAATTCTATCTCTTGTGGAGTCAAGTCGGGCGCCTGATGAGGCCAGGGCAGAGGTTCGAAGCTCGGCTGCTCGTACGGAAAAGTCAACCCGCCGCCAAGGGCTTCGAGAATCGAGGCAGGACCATACATCCCGCCGTATGGGTCGAAAATCCAGTCATAGTACCATAGGATAAAACCGGTCTGTCGGCTGTCGCAAGCTTGGATGGTGTTTACGATATCTTCGGTGGTGTTGTCGGTCGCAGTTTCCCAGCAAATTTTGGCCAGAGGTATCACCGGCTTGTGTCCGGGTTGAGTATCGGGGGTAATCAAATCATCGAGCAGAGAGTTCACGTCAACGGGATTGATGTCTCCCCACCTGTTGATTACGAGAAAAGGACAGAAGAAATCCACCTGCTCGGCATACTCGGCGCCGATACCGACATGACCGATTTGAACGCCCGGCCGTACTGCGTCCCATTCCAAGCGACACCGCTCCATAAACTGTTCGGCATAGAGCGCACACTGCCCGCCCTGACATAACGGGCAGCAGCAGGGAGCAAGGAGGTTATAGACTATGACCTTGTTGACCGACGGCAAAGCACTCAGGATGTCAGTGCCCCACTGAGCCCCCCAGGCCACTGAATCCTCATACGCAAAACACAGATGGTTGTGGCTTGGGTCAATGGTCCCGTCGCAGTTTTGCGCGTAGTGGATGGGGGCGTCATTAGGGCTCAAGGCCCGCGGCCGGTACATCGCCGCCACTTCGACCCCCTCATTCACAAGTTCAGCGGCGAGCTGCTCCACCGCCGCCAAATCGGTCCATTGCCAATGATAAGTAATCCAGGCAAAATCGATGACCACGAAATCTAAATTGCAGTTCAATACAAGATTTCTTATCTCGGCCGGTGAAACAAGCCAATTGATATTCGAGGAAAGAAAGGCTATGCCGCGATAGGGCCTGTCAGGGTCGAGCTGGCACGGGTCCGGTATTTGCCCCTGAAAGCCCTCAAACTGCAAAATAGCCTGAGTGAAAATTGGGTAGGTGCTTTCATTTTCGTAACTGCCGCTATCAGTAAAACCATAATACAAGGGGCTTACAGATACCGAACCAGGCTCAGGGGTAAAATTCGCGTTCACTGCCACCACGTTGCGGAATCCGATGAAGTAATCCTCGCCGGCACTAAGCTGCAAGGGGCGAAAACCACCACCGGCAAAGGCATTAGCAACAGGTGAAAAAAGAGCCGAGCGCAGCAGTGTCCCTCCCTGGGACGGCAGCTCATCGTACACTTCAACGGTTACCAATCGAGGGTCGCCGCTGCCAAACTTTGTGGCAACACCCGTAAGATTATAGCTAAAACCGGGCGTGTATATCCAACCAACCTCGGGAACCCCCCAAGGCTCGTTACTGGGATTCCTGTCTGCGTTAATCGAATCCATCACAGCCGCTGAGGCCGCATTGCATACCGATAAAGCCAATATCAAAAGAACTAGCCTCCTTGACAAGAACCTCGCATCCCCCGACAACGCGTTTAGCATCTTTTCGGTTTTCACAACTTTTTCCTCCATAAGGAATTATCGTTTAAGTCAAACAAAGTTAATTGGCTTTTCTCTATTTCTTCCCTCTGACAATCAGCAGCTTCGGACGACGGGAAAACCATTGTCCAAGGCCCTCTCTGCTGACAAAAGCATAACCAGACCGATCACTATCTGAGCGGTCCTCCTGATTAAAGCGAAGCATTAAGCCATAGCATTTTCGTTTGTCTTTTTGCTGGTCCCGAATCAGAGGCGTGATGTCAAAAAGCTTCCAGCCTCTGCCGGCGACAAGGTCGAATTCCGCAGCAGGTTTCTGCCCAACCAGAGGTTGTATCTCCCATGACGTGATTTCGGGCCAGTCCTTCAATATTTCACAGGCTGCGATTTTGCTCGCAGGAGCCTTTGAGGTGGTTTTTCGAGAGTACAGAGCAATGAGAAACAAATGGTTGGAATCGGCGACCTCTTCGCAAGAGATTTCCGGCCAAGTCAGGAGAGTGCGAACGCCTCCGCCATTGTTAGCCACGGCAATATTGTCAACATTCCCGTGGGCCCATTTCGGCATGTAAGACAGTATCATACAGTCCCTGGTAATGGGCAGCGCCTCTATAATCTCGCCCCCGACCGTTTCCGCCAGTTCGATGTCCGGTAGAGTTTCCGGTTGGTCATCTTCAGCCGCCGGTACGTCAACGGTAACAACCGCGAGGTCATCAAACCACGCTTTTCCCAAGCCGGTCAGGACGGCCCTTACTGTAATCTTGACAGTACCAACCGGCACGGCCACCGGCTCACTGTACAGTAGAATCCAATCCTGGTCGCCACGGACAACCGGCGTGCTGGCAAAAGCGAGCATGTTGTCTTCCAGCGACCAACACTGCAGGCAAACATTTACGGAATCCGCATCTTCTGTCCTGATACAGGCACTCAGACGTACGCCTTTTCCGGTCGGCACATCCACAAGATTCTGGGCCCAATTGTTGCAGACCATCTGGTCGTACTTGTGAGTGTTCGAAATCGCCAGTGAGAACTTTCCCGAACAGACATAATCGGTTGCCCGGTACATCCGCAGCCCGTCCGCACGGATAACCGCTTCCGACCAGAATGAGGGCAAATCACCCTTGCCCTGCTCGGCCCCCGAGTTAAGCAAGAGGTTGTCTTTCACATCAGCAGCGCACGTCGGGACTGAAAACACAACCAAAAAAACAACGGCAAAAGTCAGTTTGGAAGTGGGGGCAGAATGTCCCATGGTCTGGTCTCCTTTGAATGGTCCTGCTGAGCCTTGCCGAGGATGTAGCGCGGCGAGGTTTCCCTCTCTGCATTTCCACTTTTACTCAGATTCAACAGCGAAAGCAGCAAAGCGAGAAAAATCACAGAAGCGGCAATGGCAAATCTCGCGGCCTGGCTCTTGATGATTGTTCTGTATATATGAGCATAACCCACAGGTTTCGCTAAACGCTCGCCGCCAAGGGTTTGTATCACACTGTTTTGAATCCTTGCGACCGTGGGCTGCATTGCTTCAGCAAAATTGCTGAGGAGTCTCTCGTCACTCCGCAGGGCCTGCAGGCGCCGGCAGCAAGCAGGGCATTGACTTATGTGACCCTGTAATTGGGCGGCTTGCTTGTCTGACAAGCTGCCTTCTATAAGTTGCGGCATCAGGTCTTGAGTGTCCTGGCAAGTGTTTTCCATCATCTGTCTCCTTCCCGCTCCAATAACTGACGTAACTTTTTTCTGGCCCGACTTAGCCTTGTATGCACCGCTGCTTCGCTGATACCGAGCGTTTCGGCCATATGCCTCGTGGTTCGCCCATCAAAATAGTAAAGCAGCAGAGCAATCCTATAATCTTCGGCCAGCCTTGCTAAGGCGGCCTCAAGCTCCTCTTCGCGGTCCTTTCCTTCGCTTTTGTCCGGCGGGATTGGCCGAGACAGGCCATCTCGCCTGCGATGCTTTTTTCGAACGAAATCTATGCACAGGTTCCTGGCGATTTGGCACAGCCACACGCCAAAACGCTCGCCGTCCCGCAACTTTTTTATGTCGGTGAAGCCCTTAAATAATGCCTGCTGGGCAACGTCTTCGGCATCGTGGGCGTTCACGAGCGTCCCGAGGCATATCGCAAATACCCGGGCCGAGTAAGCCCTTACAAGGTCGGCGTAAGCCGATTTATCCCCATTCCGGCACGCCGCAACCAGTTCTTCTTCCGAAAAGCTGTTCAATTGGAACTCCTGACCCCAGCTTTCATAATTATGACGAACAGAAAAGCAAAACCTGACAGCTTTTTTCAAAGTTTCATCAAATTTTCCCTTCTGGTCGTCCGAAGGATATAGAAGGACTGTAGCGGCCGAAAAAGCCGGACATCGACGCAAGAATTGGTTTGTTTGTGGTTTTTGGGTTTTTAGCCTTTAGCTTCGGGCCATTATCGTATATTATTCTGGTTATGCACAATAAGGGGATGTTCAGCAAAGATGGGAAGTACCTTAAAGAATTTCTTATTTCCTGACGGTGACCTAGTGGTTGAAATGACAGAAAAAGAGCCTGTAGGTTTTGAGCAGTATCTGCAGAGTGGGGGCGACCAGCCGGATGAAGAGAATGCTAATAAGCTGAAACTGCCGGAGGTAATCGGCATCCTGCCGATTCGTAATGCCGTCGCGTTCCCGGGAACGGTAACCCCGCTGGCGATAGGACGGGAGAGAAGCCGGCGCCTGCTCGAAGATACCAAAACCAACGAGACCATAATAGGGCTTGTCACGCAACGAAATCCCGAAACCGACAGACCGAATTTCGAGCAGCTTTATACGGTCGGCGCCGCTGCCACTGTCCTGAAAGTCATAAAAATGCCCCAGGGCCCGACCCACATCATAGTCCACAGCATGGCCCGCTTCAAAATAGTGGAACAGATAGCTACCGAACCGTATCTGAAGGCCAGGGTCCAGCCGCTGGACGTCAGTGTAAAAATGACCAAGAGGCTTCGGGCGCTTATGGTCAGTGTCCGCCAAACGGCAAATAGAGTAATCGCGCTGAGTCCAAATGTCCCGGAGGAGGCTTCCGTGCTGTTGGAAAACATCGAAAATCCGTCTGCTTTGGCCGACTTTCTGGCGGCCAATCTGAGCCTGCCCATTGCCGAGAAGCAGCAGTTGCTTGACGATACGGATGCCACTATACGTCTTGAAAAAATCTCAGTTGCTCTCGCCAGCCAACTGGAAGTTCTGGAGCTGAGTCACAAGATTCAGGGCCGGGTCAGAGAATCCATCGATAAGAATCAGCGGGAATATTTTCTCCAGGAGCAGTTAAAAGCGATTCAATCCGAACTCGGTCAGGAAGACCGGCGCACCGAAGAGCTCAAGCAAATCAACGAGAACATCAAGAAGGCCAAAATGCCAGCCAGGGTCGAGCAGGAGGCCCTTCGCGAACTGGACAGGCTCAGCAAGATACCGCCGGTCTCGCCCGAATACAGCGTTATCCGAACATATCTGGACTGGGTTTGCGAGCTGCCCTGGTCGATTCAAACCGAAGACCGGCTGGATATAAACGGGGCTCAGCGGGTTTTAAACAAAGACCACTACGATTTGACAAAGGTGAAAAGGCGGATTCTTGAATTCCTGGCCGTCCGGAAGCTTAACCCGACCGGCAAAAGCCCGATACTTTGTTTTATCGGCCCGCCCGGCGTGGGCAAGACATCGCTCGGAAAATCCATCGCTCGCGCAATGGGCAGAAAATTCATTCGTATTTCGCTCGGCGGAATAAGGGACGAAGCGGACATCAGGGGACATCGAAGAACCTACATCGGAGCGCTGCCGGGCCGAATCCTGCAGGAACTTAGGAAATGCGGCGCCAAAAACCCCGTGTTTATGCTCGACGAACTCGACAAAATCGGAGCGGACTTCAGGGGCGACCCCGCCAGCGCGCTGCTCGAAGTGCTCGACCCCGAACAAAACTACACCTTCACCGACCATTACCTCGACGAGCCTTTTGACCTGTCCACCGTTATGTTCATCGGCACAGCAAACTATGCCGAACCTATCCCGCCCGCCCTGCACGACAGGATGGAAATCATCGAACTGCCCGGCTACACGGAAACCGAAAAGCTCAGCATCGCAAAAAAGTATCTCGTCCCGCGCCAGCTCAAAGAGCACGGCCTGAGCAAGACCCGCCTGAGTATAAAGGACGAGGCCTTGCTTGCAATAATCCAATCCTATACCCGCGAGGCGGGTGTGCGAAGCCTCGAGAGAAACATAGCCGCCATCTGCAGGGCCGTCGCCACCGAAATCGCCAAGGGCAAAAAGAAGCGTGCGACTATCGACAAGGCAGACCTCGCAAAAATCCTCGGTCCCGCTCAATTCGAATCGGAACTGGCCCTGCGGACCGGCATTGCGGGCGTCGCCACTGCGCTGGCCTATACGCCGGTGGGGGGGGAGCTGCTTTTTATTGAGTCCGCCTCTATGCCCGGTAAAGGCCAGTTGCAGCTTACCGGCCATATCGGCGATGTCATGAAGGAAAGCGCACAGGCCGCATTTTCCATCGTGAAGGCAAACGCCAAAAAGCTGAAAGTTGACCCTGAAAGATTCAGAAAGTTCGATTACCACATACATGTCCCCGCCGGCGCAATTCCCAAGGACGGCCCCAGTGCAGGCGTAGCGATGTTCACGTCGCTGGTGAGTCTGCTTCTTGGCAAGGCGACCCGGCCGGATGTGGCAATGACCGGCGAGATTACGTTGCGCGGTCTGGTTTTGCCCATTGGCGGCCTGAAGGAAAAAATCTTAGCCGCAAAGCAGGCCGGCATAAAGACCGTCATCCTGCCCGGCCGAAACAAAAAGGACCTGCCCGACGTCCCCGCCGAGGCCAAAAAAGGACTCAAATTCGCATTTGTCAAAAACACAAGCGAGGCCCTGAAGATTGCCCTGGATACCGATTAGGCGTGTCTCATGGCTAAAAGAAAATACCTGATATTGTTCTTGGTCTTGGTTATTTGTGCTTTGGGCAGCGACCTTGTTTCAAAAGGATGTTGCGCCAAGTCTACCTACTTTCTTGCGAGGTCAGCTACCGTTGCGGAAAGTGAAAAGGCGCAGGCAAAAATGAAACACGAAGAGCTTTTGCGAAAAGGTTTGATTTTTGGCTATCTTGGTCTCGGCCTTGCGGTTTTGAGTTTCATATTTTGGGTTGGTGCTGAGGGTTATCGTGAGGCGCCGTGGCGGGTACTACTGCCCCTGCTGCTGGGTTTCTACCTGCTACTGCAGTTTGTGATGGTCTGAGACTGACGCGATTCACCCCTCCTGAGCTCTTGGCACTCCGCAGGCAGCCTTGGCAACTTCAACCACTTCAAACATTTCCGCCACGTCATGGACGCGGACAAGCGAGCTCTTCTTCAAGGTTAGCACTCAACTGCCGCCTTCATCGCTTATGGTCTGTACAATTTTCTTTTTCAGCTCAGGCAGGTCTTTGTGCAGGATTTGCCATATAATCTCAAGGTCAATGCCGAAATATTCATGGACAATCCGGTGCCGCAGTCCCACGACTTTATGCCATTCTATTTCCGAATATCTCTGTTTGAACTCCTCCGGCAGGCGCTTTGCGGCTTCTCCCATAATCTCAAGATTTCTGACAACAGCGTCAACAGACTTCTGGTCATCTGAAAAGCCATGAAACGACAGATTTTCGATATATTGTTCGATTCTGTCGATGGCCTGACGGATGTCATTGAGCAGTAACTCAATGGGTCTTTTAGACATAAATCAGTTCCGGCTCAATGAATTTAAATGCCTGCGGAGTGACTGCTCGGCTTGAGACGAGGTCAACAGGTACCTTGAGTGATCTTTCGAGGCTTTCGGCAAGGGTTACGAATTCCAGGCCTATTGACGGGTCAACCTCGACGAGTATATCCACGTCGCTGTCCTGACGCTGGTCGCCTCTTGCGTACGACCCGAATAGAGCCAATTTACGGACTTTAAACTGTTTTCGCAGTTGTGGCTTGTCTTTAGCGAGAGTTTTAAGGATTTCTTCTTTTGTTATCATAGCATTGTATTCTCGGAATTTGACTGCCATTATAGATTCTGCGCCGTGGATAGTCAACGCTCTTAGCTTTGAATTCTTAGTTTATTGACCACCTTCACCACGTCTGCCATCTCAGCCACGTCGTGGACACGGACGATTGAGACGCCGGCAGCGACGCATAATGCCACAGTAGCCGCGGTACCGAAAATTCGGTCGGCGGGGTTCTCTTTGCCGGTTATCCTGCCGATAAAGCTTTTTCTGCTCGTGCCGACCAGCACGCGGTAGCCTGTTTCCACAAACATATCAATATTCCTCAGAAGCTCAAGGTTATGCTCTAACGTCTTGCCGAAGCCGACGCCGGGGTCGATGAAAATCCTTTCTTTCGGTATGCCGAATCGCTCCGCCCGTCTCGCTCTTCGCAATAGAAACTCCAGCACTTCCCCAACCACATCATCGTATCTCGGCTCAATCTGCATCGTTGCCGGCGTGCCCTGCATGTGCATCAGGACAACCGGAACTTGCTGCTCGGCCGCTAATTGAGCCATGCGGTCATCTGCCAGGGCAGTAATGTCGTTCATCATCGCTGCACCGGCCTTCAACGCGACTTTGGCGACCTGGAAGTTGTAAGTGTCGATACTAATCGGCACACTTATCTTCTTGGCGAGTGTTTCTATGACGGGAATGGCCCGCCTGAGCTGGTCATCCGTCGATACGGATTCTGCCCCCGGGCGCGTCGACTCAGGCCCAACGTCTATTATCGCAGCGCCCTCGCTCGCCATTCTGATTCCCTGCCCGATGGCCTGGTCCGTATCGAAGAACTGCCCGCCGTCACTAAAGGAATCCGGCGTGACATTCAAAATCCCCATCACAATGCAGCCCGACGAAAAATCCAGCCGTCCTGACGGCCACTCAACAATATGTTTATCACTACTTCGGGCCACTCGACACCTTGAAACCAATACCCGCCAGCGTTTTGGCAAGGGATTCACAGGGAGCGTCCAGAACAACCTCTGTAGTCTGAAATTCCCGGCGAATAGGGTAGTTCTTTCGCAGGTCGTCAAAGAATTTGCCGCGTTTCTCCGGGGCAACCATCGCGATTTCGCGTGTGTTAAAATCGTCCCTGTTGATGCAATAAACACGCTGTACGGTTTCGTGCAGGATTTCCTGGTCGCTATTAACAGCCGTGTCAATTGTTATCTGCGGCAGTGGAGGCTCGGGCACAAAATCCTCCATACTATATTTGGCTTTGAGCCCGAAGTATTTACACGCCGCTTCGTAAATCATAATCATGCCGGCAATTTTGCCGTCCAGCGAATAGCCGGCAATATGCGGAGTGGACAAATCAACCATTCGCAGCAGCTCGACATCGATATTCGGCTCGTTCTCCCAGACGTCGAGCACAGCGGCTGCCAGTTTGCCCGATTTGACGGCCGCCTTAAGAGCACCTGTATCGACCACTGCCCCGCGAGCGGTGTTAAGAAAAACGCAGCCGGTCTTGAGCGACTTGAAGAATTTCTCGTCAGCCAAGTGGAAAGTCTTGTCGATTGCTTCAAACGTCAAAGGCGTATGAAGCGTCACAAAATCGCAATTAAAAAGCTGCTCCAGCGGCAGGTACTTTGGGTCGCCTGTTTGCCTTTGCAGAGGCGGGTCATTAAGATAGACGTTCATCCCCAGTGCTTTTGCCTTTTTCTCAACGCGGCTGCCGACATTACCCACGCCGACAATGCCTATTGATTTGCCTGGAAGCTCGATTCTGTGCTTTTTCCCGACGGAAAGCAGGGCGGCCACAATATATTCAGCCACGCTGTTGGCGTTCGAGCCCGGCGCAGATGCAAAGCCGATATTGTTTTGGGCGAGATAATCGACATCCACATGCTCGAAACCGATGGTCGCGGTAGCTACAAAACGGACCTTACTGCCCGCCAAAAGGTCGGCATCCACCCGAGTTATACTGCGAACCAGCAGGACGCTGGCATCCGCGACAACATCCGGCGCTATTGCGCGGCCCGGCATAACCTCAACATCGCCTATAGAGCAGAAGCACTCAGCTACAAACGGAATGTTTTCATCTGCCACTATCTTCATTAACTCGCTATTTTAGCGGCATTTTGCGCCATTTGCACACATTTTTGGCGTTTTGAGCGTTTCATCCGGGGGCGCCTGTGCCAGTTCGAGTGTTCAGATGCAGGCTTTCCAAAAAAGAGCTTGACAAGCCAGCAGTTTTCCCGCATATATTGGGAAGTCAAAACGGTCTTTGGCCTGGGGCTATGTCGCCAAGGAGAAGGGCACTTAAGTAACCTGAGTTTCAAAACGGAGAGACAGAATTATGCTTGCCAAATACACGCTAACTGTCGGATTGCTGCTCGCCTGCTTTTACCTGATGTCCTGTACGTCGCAGATACCGGTTCCCACGAACTACCCGTACACCGAGCAGCAAAAAATGCAGGCTCCGTCCCACTGGAGCGTTCTGGCCGGCGATGTAATCCGCAAATTGGAGCAGGACCATAAAGTCTCAAAAAAAATCCCGCTGGCGGTATATCCCAAGTTTTATTTTCACAATCAGGAAAACCCTGTCATCTGGACGGCAAAACAGCCTTTGACCATTGCGGATGAATCGGACCGACTCGCAACCATACCGTTCAAAAGGGCCTACCAGAACTATCTGATTGAGCGGCTGGTCGACGCCGGCTACAATGTGGTTGACGACTACTGCTCTGCCAGGTTCCTGATGACTTTTGATATACAGTTAGTAAAACACCCCGGGCGCCGGGTTCGCAGTCCCCACATTATCGACCAGTTGGGCAGAATTGTCGCCGGAGCTGTGGACGGAGCTTACGAGGGGGTCCAGGCAGGCGATTATGAGGTTGTCATTACGACGTCCGTCAAGAGCGGGCATACCTACGTAATGTCCCATACCGGAACGTACTACGTTGATACGCCGCCATGGGACGGCAATTATGCGATGCAGGGCAGGGTAATGGAGGTCGTCAACCAATGAACAGATGTATAATGTCAATAATACTGGCGTTAGGTTGTGGCTTGCTTAACGGCTGCAACGAGAGTTATGAAAACCTCTATGAAAGCGGCGAGCTGCGCAAGGCCCGAGACGAGGCCGAGATAAAGAGAATTCGCAACCAGTCTGAGCGGGAGGACGCTGAACACAAAATCCTCCTGACTGCGGTCGAGCGCAATGTGCAGGTGCCGTTAAGTCCGGATACGGATATTACCGAGCACAATTACAAAGCCGTGGACGTCCTGCTAAAAAAGCTTCGTGTCGAACTCGCAAAAGACAGCCCGATTCTCGTCGCAAGCCTCGTTAATCTTGACAACTTGAATGAGTCCTCGACGTTCGGAAGGGTGGTGTCGGAACAAATTGCCTCGCGTTTCCGGCAGAGCGGCTACACTACTATAGAGATGAAGCTGCGGACAACGGTTTTCATGAGGGAAGGTTCCGGCGAATTCCTCCTCTCGCGGGAACTGTCAGAAATCGGCATTAAGCATCGCGCGCAGGCCGTCGTCGTCGGCACGTATGCCGCCGCAGCGAGCAAGGTCTACCTTACCGTGCGGGTCGTTAACGTCAGCGATTCGAGAATTCTTAGCTCGCACGACTATACGATACCTATCGGCCGGGACGTGTTCAAAATGCTGCTGAAGGGCAAAGCTAACCTCGATTGGTTATAAAAGACAGACGTCCGTATTACAAACCAACGCCCGCAATTTTCGTGCCGCAGTCGGGACAACAGGAATTTCTTATATCATTGGCGAGAATTCTATAGCCCGTTCGCTCAATCAGCAGCCTGCCGCATTTATAGCAAAACGTACTCTCTGACCTTGCTGCCGGAACCGTCCGAATACTATTGCGGATACCACCGAGCCCACGCCTGCTCCACTGTGGGGCTTGCCCGCATTCGTGGGTTTTTCACCTACGATAGGCAGTTTTATGCCTTTCCGCAGATCCTTGGGGCGAAGAAACAGAATTTTTTTCTTCTTTTTCAAAATTTCTCTTGAACTATTATGGGCATATGCCCATAATATAGTATGGTGTTTCTTCAGGCCGTAGTCTTACAGCCGGGAATAATACCAGGCGTGGGACTCAGAGACTGATACGACGTTAAAGATCATGACAAAGAAAGGAGGCTGATTATGCCGCGTGGAGATCGAACAGGTCCTGCTGGGTCAGGACCAATGACAGGCAGAGCTGCCGGTTTTTGTGCCGGCTATCCGGTGCCGGGCTTTATGCACCCCATTGGCGGGAGAGGCTACTGGGGCTGGGGCCGGGGCAGAGGCTTTTGGGGCGGCGGTGGCGGTCGAGGATGGCGCCACTGGTATTACGCAACAGGGATGCCCGGCTGGGCGCGAGCGGGCTACGGGTATCCAGCCGCGGGCTGGCCCGGCTACCCTTACGGAACTTATGAAGCGCCGGGGGCACCGACCCCAACAGCCGAGCAGGAGCTTGCCGGGCTAAAACAGCAAGGCGAGTATTTCGAGAGTGCCCTTGACGAAATCAAAGAGCGCATGAAAGAGATGGAACAGGAAGAGCAGAAGTAGGAGCCGCTGCCGGCATAGAGCGGTCTTTTAGCAAATGGGCCCTGCCGCAACAGTGCGACCTGCGCTACGATTGGACTTTGCGCCCATTACCTGGAGTCAATAGGGAAAGGTAGTCTATGAAAATTGCAGTTACGTCCACCGGAAAAACCTTGGATTCGCAGGTTGACCCCCGCTTTGGCCGGGCAGCTTGTTTTGTCATCATTGACACCGACACGTCGGATTTCACCGTCATCGAAAACGAAAATGTTGCTGCCGCCGGCGGCGCTGGAATCAGCTCGGCTAAGCTCGTAATCGATGCCGGAGCCCAGGCCGTCCTGACCGGAAATTGCGGGCCGAATGCTCAGAGTACCTTAAGCGCCGCCAGTGTCAAATTATACCCCGGCGCGACAGGTACTGTTGAGCAGGCCGTCGAGCTTTTTAAGAGGGGAAAATTGAACGAGTCTGCCGGGCCGAATGTCCAAGCGCACATTAGTATGGACAGCTAATATGAAAGACAGGTTTGTCATCGCCATCGCAAGCGGAAAAGGCGGCACAGGCAAAACCACGGTCGCCACCAACCTTGCGCACTATCTGGCAGCGCTCGGCCAAAAGGTTCAATATCTTGACTGCGACGTTGAAGAGCCCAACGGTCAGATTTTTCTAAAGCCGAAGATAACCGCCACTTGCCCCGTTAGTATAGATATACCACACGTCGATGCCCAAAAGTGCACCGCGTGCGGCAGGTGTGGCGAAATTTGTCAGTACAACGCGATTATCTGCATCAAGGAACATGTATTGACCTTTGATGAGCTTTGCCACTCTTGCGCCGGGTGTTGGCGCATCTGCCCCGCCGATGCAATCCGACCCAGGCCGCTCAATATCGGCGAAATTGAGCTTGGCAGCGCCGGCGACGTCCACTTCGTCGGCGGCAGACTGCGTATCGGCAGCGTCCGAACAGTGTCCCTGATAAAAGAAGTAAAAAAATACATTCAAGACGGCCATCTGACAATAGTTGATGTGCCGCCAGGCACCTCCTGCCCCGTCGTTGAGGCCCTAAAGGACGCTGACTTTGTTCTGCTGGTTACCGAGCCAACGCCGTTCGGGTTAAACGACCTGAAGCTGGCGGTGGGCCTGGTCAGGGAAATGAAACTGCCCTTCGGTGTTGTGATTAACCGCTGTGGCATCGGCAACGACGAAGTGGAAAAATACTGCAAAGCCCAAAACATAGAAATTGTCATGAGGCTGCCCGATGACCGCCGAATCGCCGAGGAATACTCTTCCGGCCGGATGATAGTGAACATATTTGCCGAATATAGAAAGCGGTTTGAAAAACTCTGCGAACATCTGCAAACCGCAAAGGAACAACTTTATGAAAAGAGACGATTACGAATTCGGAGAAAGAATATCTCGTGACCTCCGGGCTCGCAGAGCGGCACGAAAAATCCTTGGAGTTACGGAGGATGCAGGCGGGCAAGACCTGAAAAGAGCCTACAGGCAGGGGTCACTAAAGTACCATCCGGATCATAATCCTCACGACGCAGATGCAGAAAAGAAGTTCCTGCTGGTCAAATGCGCGTATGAACTCCTGGCAGAAGATAAACCATCTCAAATGGTGTTGGACGAAATCAGATCCTGGTCGGGCGTCCCGGAAGATGAAAGATATCAACTCGATAATCTCTGGGGACACTTCCTTTGGTGGCGTGATAAGTTTTTCGAGTGAATACAGGATTGGATGATATGGAGAAGTATCTGCAGTCTTGCAGGACCGAATTCTGGCAGAACGTTTTCGAAGCCGAGGCAGACTATATTTTGAAAGAGTTAAAAGGCGCTCAAGAAATCCTAAGCGTTGGCTGCGGCCCCGCGATTATAGAGAGGGCTTTAAGCCAGCATGGTTTCAATGTCACCGGCCTGGATATTTCCAAGGAAGCTCTAAACCAGGCGCCGGACAGCATAAGAACCGTGGCAGGCTCGGCGGAAGATATGAACTTTGCAGACTGCTCTTTTGATGCCATTATCTATGTTGCCTCTTTACAGTTTATTGAGAAATATAAGCAAGCTATTAAACAGACCGCGCGTGTCCTCAGACCGAACGGAAGACTCCTGGCTATGCTACTCAACCCAGCTTCCGAGTTTTTTATAGAGAAAGTCCACAATCCCGGCTCTTACGTAACCAAAATTAAGCACACAGACCCCGCAGAGATTGAGACGGCAATTGCAGAGTATTTTTGCGTGCAAACCGAATATTTCCTGGGAATTCGGGGCCGCGAAATCTTCAACACCGTTGATCCGAATTTGGCAGCCCTTTACGTCATAAAAGGAAAAAAGAAGCAATAGCTGTGAAGGAAACAGAAAGTTGAAAGAAATAGTCGTCATAAGCGGTAAAGGGGGCACAGGAAAGACCAGCATCGTTGCCTCGTTTGCCGCGCTCGCAATCAATGCCGTGTTTGCCGACTGCGACGTTGACGCCGCAGACTTGCATCTCGTATTGCAGCCGGACATAAAGCAAACACACGATTTCAGCGGCGGCAAGCTGGCGTCTGTTATTACGGAAAAGTGCATAGGCTGTGGCAGGTGTGAAGAGGTGTGCAATTTCGACGCTGCTGTTCTCGCCGGCCCTGCCAACGATGTGGTTGGAAAAACTTATGTGATTGATTCTATCGCGTGCGAAGGATGCGGTGTATGTGTCCGGTTCTGCCCCGCTGATGCAATAGAATTCAAAGACGCCATTAACGGCCAATGGTTCATATCGCAAACGAGATTCGGACCGATGGTTCATGCCAGGCTTGGCATCGCACAGGAAAACAGCGGCAAGCTGGTGTCCCTCATTCGCAAACAGGCTGGACGGTTGGCCGGTGAGCAACAGAAAGACATCATAATCGTAGATGGAGCCCCCGGTATTGGCTGTCCGGTTATAGCGTCCATCGCCGGCGTGGACTTGGTTCTTATTGTGACCGAACCGACCGTTTCAGGAAGACATGACCTGAACAGGGTGCTTGCGCTCACCACACATTTCGGTATTCCAACGGTGGTTTGTATCAACAAGTACGACCTCAATCCTGCGATTGCAGGGACGATTGAAAAGCGTGCGCAACAGGAAAACTTGAAGGTGATTGGGAGAATCGACTATGATAACGTCGTAACAGAGGCTCAGGTTGCAGGCACAAGCATCGTGGAATATTCGGACGGACATTTGAAAGAGCAAATAGTCTCACTTTGGGAATCTGTGCTTGATATGGTGAAGGAATAGTAAATGAGGAGCCTTCAAAATGACGCCGAACAAGACATATAACCTTCTGGTTTTGAGCGGCAAAGGTGGCGTCGGCAAAAGTACTATTGCCGCGAACCTGGCGGTGTGGCTGTCGATGCGGGACAAACGCGTTGGCCTCTTGGACATCGATATACACGGGCCCAGCATTCCCAAGCTTCTGAACCTTGAGGGCCGCCGAGTCGAGGCCGATGGAAACGCAATTAAGCCCGCCTGTTACAGCGAGAGACTGAGCGTGCTGAGCATAGGGCTTCTGCTGGGCAGCGACGCGGATGCGGTCATTTGGCGTGGCCCAATGAAGCACAACCTTATTCGACAGTTTGTAACCGGGGTTAGCTGGGGCAATTTGGACTATTTGGTAGTCGACTGCCCACCCGGTACCGGGGACGAACCGCTTTCAATCGCCCATTTATTGGGTGTCATCAAGCCCCAGGGCGACCGGACAGAAACTTGCGAAAAAGGCCCCACAGCGGCGGTTATCGTTACAACACCTCAGCAACTCGCTGTAGCAGATGTCAAAAAGTGCATCACGTTCTGCAGGCAATTGAACTTGCCCGTCTTGGGCGTTATTGAGAACATGAGCGGCTTTGTGTGTCCCCATTGCAATCGCACAACGGACGTATTCAAGGCCGGCGGGGGCGAGCAAATGGCGGCCGACTTTGGTGTGCCGTTTCTGGGAGCCGTTCCCATAGATTCGACTATGACCATCGCCGGCGATGCCGGTCAACCCTTCATCTGCTTTGAAAAGCGAAACCGGGCAGCCCAAGCCCTCGCAACCGTATTTCAATCCCTCTTTGCGAAACTGAACGAACTTGAACCTGCTATGGAGGACAAAGATAAAATGAGAATTGCAATCCCTGTAACAAACGGAAGACTCTCAACACATTTCGGACATTGTGAACAGTTCGCCATCGTTGACGCCGACCCCCATTCAAAACAGGTAACGAACACAGAGCTGCTTACTCCGCCGGCCCACGAGCCCGGAGTGCTACCCAAATGGCTGAGCGGACTGTGCGTCGATCTGGTTATTGCCGGAGGTATGGGACGCAGGGCTCAAGAACTGTTTTCGCAAAACAACATTGACGTAGTAATCGGCGCAGCCGATAATCCCCCTGAGAAATTGGCCCTGCAGTACTTGGAAGGCCGGCTTCAGTGCGGACAGAATATCTGTGACCATTAAGAGTCCGCACTAAAAAGGAACATCGCTATGCCAAGACCGCGACATTGCAGACGGGTAATGTGCCTGCCCCAGAGTACCTACTACAAACCGAGAGGAGTTCCTCTATCCATCCTGCAACACGTCACCTTGACGGTTGATGAGCTCGAGGCCATCCGGCTGGCCGACCTTCAGGGACTGTATCAGGAGCAAGCGGCGGAGAAGATGAAAGTTTCCCGCCAAACGTTTGGGCGAATTCTCGAATCCGCGCACAAAAAAATTGCTGATGCCCTCGTCAACGCAAAGGCTCTTGCCATCGAAGGGGGCTCCTTTGAGCTCGACGCGGCTACCATAATACCTGAGCCCCCACACCGCTTTCGAGGCGGCTTCGGCGGCTGCCGCGGCCGCCAGCGCAGAGGCCATGGCCACAACCCACAGACATAACTGGATTGCATAGACTACAAATCAAAGCCCGCTATCTTCGCGCCGCAATCGGGGCAGCATGAATCCTTAATATGGTTAGCGGCTATGCGATAGCCAAACCGCTCAATCAACATCCTCCCGCAGTTGTAGCAGAACGTGCTCTCTGACTTTGCGCCCGGTACGTTGCCTGAGTAGACATAATGCAACCCGGCTTGCCTGCCAATCTGCTCGGCACGCTCGAGGCTGCTGACCGGCGTAGGAACCGAATCGAGGTACTTATACTCCGGACGAAATCGGCTGATATGCCACGGGACATCGGCGCCGGCCCCGGAGACAATAAAATCGGCCAGTTGCTTTAACTCCTCGTCGGAGTCGTTTTCGCCCGGAAGAAGCAGAGTGGTAATCTCAATCCAGATATCCGTCTGCTTAGCAATGTAGCCGATAGTCTCAAGTACCGGCTGGAGCCTTGCTTTACACAACCTTTTGTAGTAGTTTTCGCTGAAGGCTTTCAGGTCCACGTTTATCCCGTCCAGCCATTCCCGGGCAAAATCAATCGCCTCGCGTGTCATAAAGCCGTTGCTGACGAAGACATTTGTCAGCCCGTGCTCTTTTGCCAACCGGCCGCAATCAGCGCACAATTCCATAAAAACCGTCGGCTCGGTATAGGTATAAGCAATGCTGCTGCATCCACTGCGCACAGCGGCCCTGACAATCTGCTCCGGGCTTACGGCCTGGCCGTCGATTCGCCCGTCCTCGATGGCCGCCTGGCTTATCTGCCAGTTCTGGCAAAAATCGCAGCGAAAATTACAGCCCATCGTCGCGATGGAAAAGCTGCTTGTGCCGGGCTGAAAGTGAAACAGCGGCTTCTTTTCTATCGGGTCGGGATTGGCCGAACAGACCTTATAATAGTTCAGCGAATAAAGCACACCGTCCATGTTTTGCCGCACACAGCACCTGCCGAGTTTCCCCTCGCCAATCGCACACCGATGCGCACATAATTTGCACCGAACCTTCTTATTCCCGTCCGAAGAGGGCTCCCACAGCACGGCTTGCTTCAGATTCTCTTTCCCCGGTTCCATATTTGACTTTCGCGTTGGATTGCGTTTTACTTTCGGCGGTCAACTATATAGAATATGCACGGCAAAATCAACGAATATCTGAAATGCTCGCCGGCACGAGCCGAATATTCGCAGGCGGCGTCAGAGCAGAGGTATACTATTATGAGCATATTGGCTGCAATTGGAAATACGCCGCTCGTCGAGCTGAATAAGCTGAACAGTAAGAAGCCCAGGGTCAGAATTCTCGGAAAACTTGAAGGAAGTAACCCCGGTGGCTCCGTCAAGGACCGGCCCGCCTTTTGGATGATAAAAAGAGCCGAGGAAGCAGGCGAACTAACCAAAGGCAAGATTATCCTCGAACCCACATCGGGAAACACCGGCATTGCCCTGGCTATGATTGGGGCGGCGAAGGGCTATCGCGTGAAGCTATGCATGCCTGAATGCGTCAGTACGGAAAGACAGCATATATTGCAGGCTCTGGGCGCTGAAGTTGTTCTTACCCCTGCAAGAGAGGGCACCGACGGCGCTATCAGAAGGGCACATCAGCTTCTCGATGCCGAGCCCGAGAAGTACTATATGCCCAACCAGTTCTGCAATGAAAGTAACGTCCTTGCTCATTACGAGACGACCGGCCCTGAGATATTGACCCAGACCAACGGTGAGATTGATGTATTTGTGGCCGGCATGGGGACAACAGGAACGCTCATGGGCGTAAAAAGGTATTTCAAGGAGAAAAAACCTTAGGTCCGAATCGTGGGAGTTGAGCCTACACAGGGACATACGATACAGGGCCTCAAAAATATGACCGAGTCCATTGTGCCGGATATATACAATCCGCAGATGCTGGACGAAAAGGTTACTATTGAGGACGGCGAGGCCTTTGAAACCACCAGGCTGCTGGCTGCCGCCGAGGGAATTTTCGTCGGAATGTCAAGCGGCGCAGCCGTCGCAGCGGCCTTGCACATAGCCAAGGAAATGACCTCCGGCACTATTGTCGCTATCCTGCCCGACCGCGGCGAGCGCTACCTCAGCACCACCCTCTTCCGCTCCATCTGCGCAAAATGCCCGCCATAAGATTTGCCGAATTTTTGCTGTTGGGCAAAGCTTGGTTCTGCTCACGCGCTTTGTCGCTCAGAGGCATTCTATCGCTTTTCTGACGCATAGGCTTCCGCCAAAATCTTAATGGGGTGACTGACAATGCAGTTGCTTATATGCTCTATCTGCATTTTGCAGGCGCTGCACTCGGTCACTACGTACTTGATCTGTGCCCGTTCAATCGCCTGCGTCAATGCTTCTGAGATTTTCGACGACAAATCGTAGTTCTTCTTCTGCATGCCGAATGTCCCCGCAAGCCCGCAGCAGCCGCTTTGGAGATCGACAACTGAAGCAGAACACAGTTTTTCCAAAAGCTCGATACTCGCCCCCACAACACCGATGGCGCACAAATGACAGGGGCAATGATAAACGTACTCCTGCGACACGGCCCTTGCCGCAGGTTTCAACTTACCTTGCCTGAATAATTGCAGAAGATAGCTCATCAGCTCAAAAGTATTCGCCGAGACCACCTTGGCATCTTCATTCGCCACAAAATGTCGCAACTCCTGCTGCAGACACAGTGCCGCGCTCGGCTCGGAACAGATTATTTTGTAGCCCTCGCGAACCACTCGGGCAAGGTGCTTGACGTTGTACGCCAAATCTCGGCGGGCCGTCTTAACGTCACCGTACACAATAGCCGGCAGGGGGGTGGGCCTCTGCTTCGGCAGAATCACCTCAATATTGTTGTGCCTCAAAACTTCAAGCACGGCAAATCCCAGCTCGTGGTCGTTATAGTTTGCGTACGTATCCACAAAATAGGCCACTTTATCGCCGGGCCTGGCTATCGGCTCACAGGACGCCAAATATTTCCGCCCGGCCTTCAGAAATGACCTGCTCGCAAACTCCGGCATGTCCCTGCGCTTATCAAGTCCCGCCATCTGCTCAAGAAACCACTTGGTAACCGGCAGCCGCATCGCAAAGTTCGAAAGAGGGCGGAAAGCACTTGCTAACACACTAAGATAACGGTTGTGACTCAGAACATACTCGGCGCGTCTTAATCGCTTAGGTTTGACATACCCTGCCCGCGCCGCCACAATAAGCTTGGAAACATCCACGCCCGAGGGACATTCCACCGAACACGCCCTGCAATTAACGCACAAATCCAGGAACTTCCTGAAGTCGGGCGACTCAAAAGCCTTTTCGTCCAACTGCCCCGTGGCCCAGAAACGAAGTATATTCGCTTTGGCGCGGGAGCTGCCCATCTCTTCACCCAGCGCTCGGAACACCGGGCACATGCGCAGATTGGTTTCCGTGCTGAGGCAGACGCCGCAGCCGTTACACTGCCCAAGCTCCATGGCAAGCTCATCCTCCTCGAACAGCAAATCCGATTTGGTCCGTTCGGGCAAGATACGATGCTCCGCCCTCAAATTCTTAACCATCACGTTAACGTCATCGGTGATGATTTTGCCCGGGTTCATTAAGTTGCGCGGGTCAAATATCTCTTTAATCTGGCACAACAGTTCATAAAACTCGTCGCCATACTGTTGTCTTATAAACGCGGCCCGTACCAGACCATCCGCATGCTCGCCGCTGATTGAGCCGCTCAGCGACCAGGCCAGTGAGAAAACGTCGTTCGCAATCGACCGCATCTTCTCCACTTCAGCCGGGTCGCTCAAATCCAGATACGGACGTACGTGCAGCTCGCCATCGCCCGCATGACCGTAGAAAGACATTGGAATCTGATACTGCGCAGCAATCTTCCTCATACCCGAAATGTATTCGCCAAGGCGGTTATTTCCGACCGAAACGTCCTCAATAAACGGCACAGGATGCTTCCTGCCCTTTTTCCTGTCCAGCAACGGCACCGCGTCCTTGCGCGATTTCCACAGCCGACTCTGCTCAATCGGGTCAAGAACGACCCTTCGCCCGCTCGCCATTGGCCCAACAACCAGGTTGGTCTTTTCAATCTTTTGTTTTGTCTCTTCTTGTGTTTGGCCCGTATGCTCAACCAGAAGAACCGCCGCCGCACTGGCCGGCAAAATGTCACGGTACGGCGGCAGACCCTCACGCGCCATATCAAGTAAAGTTTTATCCATCAGCTCGCACGCCGATGCGCCGCTATCAACAATAATCGGCACGGCCTCTGCCGCTTTTTCAAGCGATTCAAACTCAAGCTGAAGAAGGGCTTTCGCCGCCGGAAGCTTGACGGTCTTAAGCGTGATTTTCGTAAAAATTGCCAGCGTCCCTTCCGAGCCAGCAAGCAGCCGGGCCAAATCTATTCTGCCGTTATGACAAATACCGGCGATTGTATATCCGCTGCGATTCCGCCTGGTCCCGGGCAGCGCACTTTGGATAACCGCCTCTTTATCCGACAGCAGGGCGAGGCAGCTCTTTGCGATTGAGCTGACTTTATCATCCAACGCCCTGGCGGGGTCGAAATCATTCGTAAACTCTGCCGTACTGCCGTCAGCCAAAATAGCGGTTATGCTTTCCACATAATCCCCGATGTAGCCGTATTCGAGCGAGTGAGCGCCTGTTGAGTTATTGGCTACACAGCCTCCTATGGTTGCCCGGTTGCTGGTAGATGGGTCCGGCCCGACCTTTCTGTCATATCCGGAAAGAAGTTTATTCAAATCATCCAGTACTACGCCCGGCTCGCATGCCGCCGTCGCCCCCTCATCGGCCACACCGATGATCTTGTTCATGTACCGGGTCATATCGAACACTATGCCGCTGCAGAGCGACTCGCCGGCCACTCCGCTGCCGGCGCCACGTGCGACCACCGGTATGCCATTATAAGCAGCGTACTTGACAACCGCGGCCACATCGGCAGCGTCACGCGGCGCAACAACACAACCGGGGACTATCTGGTAAATGCTCGCATCGCAACTATAGGCGGCCCTGTGAAGTATGTCGGGAAAAACTTCGCCCTTTATAATTCTGGCCAGGTCGGTCGCAACTTTATCCGGCGTCTCCCGCATCGCTTGCGCTATTCCTCAAAATCGCGAGGCAGGAACTGCGCCTGCGTCATATCGCCGCCCGCACGCAAAACGGCAAGGTCGTCTTCGCTGACCTGACCGTGGATGAACTGTTGAACAACCGGATGGGGATGGTTACGAATATGGTCGGCGTTGCCGTCGGCGATAATCTTGCCGTGATGCAGCATAACGATACGGTCGGCTATCTTGTACGCGCTTTTCATATCGTGCGTAACGACAACTGTGGTCTCGCCAAGCTCTCTCTGGAGCTTAAGGATAAGCTCGTTTATTATATCCGAACGAATGGGGTCAAGTCCTGTCGTCGGCTCATCATACAGAATCACCTCCGGATTCAGCGCAATGGCCCTGGCCAAAGCCACCCGCTTGCGCTGTCCCCCCGAAAGACTGGCCGGGAAAAAATTCTGAAATCCGTCAAGACCGACCATAGCCAGCTTGGCCTTCACAAGCTCCTCGAGTGCCCGACGGTCCGCTACCTTGGTGTGCTGGAGAATCGGAAACATTATGTTCTCGGCAACGCTCAGACTGTCGAATAATGCTCCACCCTGAAAAAGATATCCAAAATGAGTGCGGACCTTATTCAGCTCCCGTTCGCTAAGGTTATCGACTCGGCTTTTCTTGAAATAGACCTCTCCGGCAGTCGGACGCAACAACACAATGAAATGCTTTATTAAAACCGTCTTGCCGCACCCGCTCGGCCCGATCACCACAGTGGTTTTTCCCTCCTCTATCGACAGAGAAATACTATCGAGGACAACATTGTCCCCAAACTTCTTCGTCAGGTTCTTAATGACAAGTATGGCCTCCCCGTTATTTACCTGAGCCTCGTTTGTCTGGCTGGCATTTTCCACTTCTTACTCTCTTAACACATTGTGCTGCGTACGCTCTCTGGTATGCGTTGTCGTTAGACCAGGCTTTTAAGCGGCCAAAACGTGCTGTAAAGCGCCTTGAAAATCACCGCCAAAGCAAAATCCAGCGCCAATATCGAAATAAAGCTCATTACAAATGCTTCCGTGCACGCCTGACCGACGCCGTGCGCCCCTTCCTTGCACGTAAAGCCCTTATAACAGCTTATAATCGCTATGGCAACTCCGAAGAAGAAACCTTTTATGACACCGATAGTGACATCCCATAATTCGACGCCGGAGGCGCTGAAGCTCCAATAAGCCTTGCTGTTGATACCAAGTTGAATAACGCTCACGAAGTACCCTCCGAGAATCCCCAGAAAATCCGCATAGATAATCAGAAAGGGCGTAAGGAAAAGACACGCCAGAATCCGCGGCGCAACCAGATATCGGACAGGGTCGGTGCCCATACTCCTGACCGCATCAATCTGCTCGGTAACATTCATTGTTCCCAGTTCCGCGGTCAAAGCCCCGCCGATTCGCCCCGCCAGCATCACCGCCGCCAGCACGGGGCCCAGCTCCTTCACTACCGAAATGTTTATCAGAACACCCAGGTGCTCTTCCAGCCCCATACCTGCAAGCTGGTCGTATGCCTGAACCGCCAGCGTCATTCCGACAAACGCACCGGTTATCATTATGACCGGCACGCTGCGAACGCCGATCATATTCATTTGCATCCAGATAAGCGGATATGTCCTGCTGTTGAGACAGCTCCGCAAAGATGTAATTATAGCCCGCCAGACAAATCTCCCAAACCGCCCGAGGTTATTTATGTCCTCTATAGTCCTGGCGCCAAGCGATGCAATCATAACATTTAACTCCGAAAACGCTTACTAAATATTCTTTGTCCTACTTGCAGCCAACTTCCAACTATCACCTATACGCCGTTAACTGTCAATAATCAATTCCCACCTCTCTCCCGCCTCAAGGTCGGCAATTGCCGGCCACGAATTAAAAAATTAGTACCCGATTCCTGCGAAGTCCGAATCCACCCCAATTCGGTCTTGAGCACCAGGCTCAATGTCCCTTTTCGGGATTTTCTTTTTGCTTCTGCAGATGCTGCGATATTTGGCCAAGCTGCTTATTCATCTGTTCGGTTTGTTTCCGGAGGCCCTCAAGCTGTTTGTATATCGTCCTCGAACCCAGGATACTCGGCGCGAACACAAAGAAAAATATCAGTGCCAATGTTCCCCCAATGGCAATAAAGCTTACACCGTGCAGAATCCTTTCCACCAGTTCATACATACCCATTTCCATGTGCCAGGCCTTATAGAACACTAATCAGTGCACTCTCACTGCGGCTGCAAACCTTCCGTCTTTATTGTTTCACATCTGAATATACCATATCGGCGCCCATGTGTCTAACCAAAATAGGCAAGCTGCCGCCGATACTAATTCCTCAGGCGGGTGTGGCTGTCGGAATGTTTGACCAGGGCAGAATCTCTGCTCCCAGCAGCGGCCGCGGCAGGAGCGTATGCTGCACCTGAATATTGGAAACAACAAAATGGTAAGATGAAAACAGTGGCAAAAGAACCTTCTTGCCTACGCCAAATCACCGGGTCCAATTCTCGATCCACCGCTAAACAACCGCTTTGCAGCGCGCAGCACGGCTGCGACAAATACCAACCCAGGGAATCAAGAAGTTACTACTGGAACCGCAGCGTCAGACTCGCTAAGGTCAGAACGCCTGAATGCGATTATCAACGGGGATACGCTTCCAGGTGAACAACCTTTGTTCCAGCTTCGTCGGAAACAACCTCGGCGCCGCCTATGATTTTGGGATAGAAAAGCCTGTACGTCTGGGGCGACTCCTTCTTAAGTTTCTCAATCTGTCTCAGACCGTTCACGAACCCTTCGACTTCGTCTTGCCCTTCGTGCTTTCTGCCCTTATCGTCTGTTCGGCACACTCCAATAGCGGCACTTTGTATAAGCTGAGGGAACATTCTCCTGAATAAATCGGGGGAAGAATAAACGTCGGCACACAGGATTGCGCTGCCGCTTGTTACAACCATGCCCGATATCATTTTGTTATCACTAAGTACCTTCGCCGAGTTAGCCGTATAATAAGTAATAATCTTTCTGATCTCATCATTCGTCAAAACGTCGGCAAGGGCGCTGGTTTTGCTGAACACGCGCAACTTTCTGAGTTCCTTCGCGATAATCTTGTCAACGTTGACCTGGTTGGCGAACAGAACAAGCTCTTTCCTGACATAGGGACTCGCCATGCCTACATACGTAAAATACTCGGGCTCCCCCATCCTCCTTGACTCTTCTATCAGGCGCCACTTTTCGAAACAAAAAGTGCTCAGGCTGACTTCGGTTGCCTCTGTGGACTTCGAGCTGCCGGCTTCTTGCACCGATGCGGGCCTGGCACGCACAGCATCAAACTGTGCCAAGGCCACGGTTCTGGCCAAGTAATCATGCTTAAAACCGTCGTGTTCAAGCCAGCCTTCGCCGGCCTTCCCATATCCCGGGTATCTTCCGTACCCTCCTTGATACGACCCGTATCCCCCACCTCCCAGAATGCCGCTCATACCCAGCCCTCTGCCTTGCCAGCCGCCGCCGAGCATACCGCCACGCTGATAATAAACGGAGTTGCCATAGCCGGACCCGTAACCGGAGCTGGATCCGTAGCCGGAGCTGGACCCGTAGCCGGACCCATAACGAGAACCGTAGCCGTAGCTGGAACCTCCGTAGCCGGACCCATAACCATACCCTTGCCTGCCGCCTATGAGCTGCGCAACTATGCCGTAACTGCTTGGCGGATCCTTCTTGTTAGAGCTGCGATTAGTAAGATTCTCCTTCAGAATAACGTCCTTTCTCCTCACTACCTCCTGCAGCGTAACATACTTGCTCTCTAAGTCGGGCTCGCTTGTCAGCAGGGGGTAAATACACATATCAACGACGCCGTCCGCATCGTGGTCGAAATCGTACGGCCCCGGGCCGAGCTCCAGTGAGGATAAAAACTTTGTAATCGTCTCCCTCTCCGGAGTCTTCCGTGGTTTTTTCCCTGCACCGAGCGCCGTGCAAAGTTCTCCGGACGCTATAGCTAACAGCAAGATTGCCGAGACGAAACCCGTAACCAGTTTGTTTGTGTTTGTCGCCATACCAGTTGACCTCCGTTAAATATGTGATGCACTCAGTAACTAAACCGAGGCGGATGCCATTTAGAAAACCAATGCAATTTCCGCCCAACGGCAAATCCCATACAGGCCTCCCATTCAACTCGCCGACCAAGACAGTTGTGCCGCTAACATCTGAGTCAAGTTGTTCGCTACACGGTTACTCTCCACATCTTGTCGCAAGCTAATCACTCCCAATTATACTGCATTCCACCCCTAAGAGGCAACCAAGGTGTACAAGGTAACAAGAATATCCGCCAAAAACCCTGCGCAGCTATTGAATACCGTCCTGTAGAGGCCCCGCCTTATCACGGACACCGACGCAACGGCTGCCCGCGTCCGAGCCTGAAACGCCACTCACGGACCCACCCGCAGAGGGGCCACGAGCAGAGTCCTGCCTTCTGTGCGAGCCTGCCGCGCCAGCACAGGACCTAACCGCAGCCATATATTCTCATGTTTGCCCTACTGGCCTTTGTTTTGCCTCCAGCCAGAGGCGCGCGCCTCCCCGGTCGTTTTCCCTGTGTGCGGGCCGGCGCCCCCTCGGGTGCCTTCGGCCGAGCTACCCAGTGGTCCACTCAGGCGAAACGTGCGCAGGCAAAGCACATTTGACGTGAAGACGACGCCAAAGGGTGGTGCACGCCCGGCATAAATGCGTGGAGAAGGTCAGACAGCCCAATACGTCAGGAACCATAATCCCTTGATGGTAACGGCATTGCGCAATGGTGGGCTCAGTAGCCCCTCTTTGCAGCGGCTGGAATTCTGGATTTTTAGTAAAGTTTTGGAAGGGCGTGTACCGATAGCTATATTGCCTATTTTAACATTTGCGATAGGTATTCATTCTCCCCTGCGAGTTTGGATAAAATAAAATGGAGTTTCGAGTAGAGTTCTTGGAGTTAGGATTATGGCAGAGGATGGAATTCTTGAGCGGTATTTGGAGGCACTATTACGCGGGACGAGGGGGGCGGCCCGGTTGGTTATAGAAGAAGCATTACAGAGGGGAATCCCGGCCAATGCCGTCTACGGCGATATAATATGGCCAATCATGGTTGAGGTGGGTGATTTGTTGCGCGCCGGCAGAATTTCGCCGGTTGAGGAACACCTCGCGACACGAATCAGCCGAAACATCACGGATCAACTGCAGAACAAGCTGCCGCGCAGACCCAGCAAGGGCAAGAAGATTGTTGTCTGCTGCGGCCCAACCGAGCTTGAGGAGCTTGGGGGCCAAATAATGGCGGACCTGTTCGACAGCGACGGCTGGGAGGTAAGGTTCCTCGGTGGCGGGCTAACCGATGACGACCTGCTCGGGTTCGTGAATGAATATGGGCCGGACGTTCTGCTAATCTATGGCGCAGTGGCAAAGCAGGCGCCGGATATCAGGCGACTGATCGACACAATAAGGTCGGTCGGCGCCTGGCCCAATATGCGGGTAATGGTGTCGGGCGGGGTGTTTAATCGTGCGGAAGGACTTTGGGAGGAAATAGGGGCCGATTTATTTGCCGAGACGGCCGTCAAGGCTGTTCAAGCGGCTTCAGAGGAGCGGCCGCTCGAGCCGCGGCTGGACAGGCAGACCGTCAACCGGCGCAAAAGAACCCGGCAGATGGTCGCCAGTGAGGTCAACGCCTAAGCTTTTGGCCCGAATATCATTGTGCATCTTTTTGCAGCTTGTATTCGACGGAGTCCACGAGGGCCTGCCAGGAGGCTTCGATGACGTTTTCCGAGACGCCGACGGTTCCCCAGATGGAGTTCTTGTCGCGCGATTCGATTATGACGCGGACGCGGGCGGCGGTGCCGGCACGGGCGTTGACGACGCGGACCTTATAATCAATCAAGTGGATGTCCTTGATGGTCGGATAGACGTTCTCCAGCGACTTTCGCAGGGCGGCGTCAAGGGCATTGACGGGGCCGTCACCCTCGCCTACGACATGCTGGATTTTATCGCCGACCTTCAGTTTGACGGTGGCCTCGGTGACAAGCTCGCCGGAGGCGCGTTTTTCCGTGGTTACGTAATACTTTATAAGCTCAAAAGAACGCTTATACGTACCCATGACCTTTCTTACCAGCAGGTCGAAGCTGCCGTCAGCGGCCTCGAACTGGTAGCCCTCGTTTTCCAGCTCCTGAACTCGCTTGAGAATCTGGCGGGCAAGTTTCTTGTCTTCGGCAATCTTTGCCTTTTCGAGCTCGGCGAGGACGTTGGATTTGCCGCTGAGCTCGGAAATGAGGAAGCGGCGTTCGTTGCCGATAAGGGCCGGGTCGATGTGCTCGTAGGTCCGTTTATTCTTGCGGAGGGCATCGACGTGAAGACCGGCCTTGTGCGCAAATGCGCTCTCGCCCACATAGGGCATGTTCACGACCGGCGCCAGGTTTAGAATTTCAAAAACGAAACGCGATACTTCGGTAAGCGTCTTGAGCTTTTCGGCGCTGAACACTTCGAAACCCATCTTGAAGGCGAGGTTAGGTATTAGCGTGCATAAATTCGCATTGCCGCATCGTTCGCCGATTCCATTCATTGTTCCCTGGACGTGTCGGGCCCCGGCGCGAACGGCCGCCAGCGCATTGGCGGCGGCACAATCGCTGTCGTTGTGGGTGTGAATTCCGATGAGCATCGGGCTGAGGGTTTCGCGGACGGCCCTGGTGATTTCGTATACTTCGTTTGGCAGTGAGCCGCCGTTGGTGTCGCAAAGCACGAGCACGTCGGCCCCGGCCTCGGCGGCAACCGTCAGAACCTTGATTGTGTACTCAGGGTTCTGCCTATAGGCATCGAAAACATGCTCGGCGTCAAAGATGGTTTCAAGACCGTGGTTCTTGAGGTATTTGACGGAGTCGGCACAGATGGCGAGGTTTTCGTCGAGGGAGCAGCCAAGCACGTCGGTCACGTGGAGTTCCCAACATTTGCCGACAATGGTTGCTGCCGGCGTTTTGCAGGCAAGGATGGCGTTGAGCGAAGCGTCGTCGGAGACGGTGGCATTGGCCCTGCGGGTGCTGCCGAACGCGACAACTCGTGAATTCTTCAACTTCAGTTTGGCCACCTCTTCAAAGAACTGCGTCTCCTTGGGGTTGGAGCCGGCATAGCCGCCTTCGATATAGTCGAGGCCGAGCTCGTCGAGGCATCGGGCGATGGCGAGCTTGTCCTCAAGCGAAAAACTCACGCCCTCGGCCTGCATGCCGTCGCGTAGAGTCGTGTCGTAAAGTTTTATCTTCTCCACGATTATGTCCGACAAACACACCAATTCCAATTTCAATCGTTTAAGCGGTACTCATTCTAACGTGTAATATCGGCATGTAAAGGGCTAAGTCTTACGGGGCGAGGGGACCTACCGGACCTGCTTGGCCTTGGCGCTGGCAGGCGCCCTGCTTACCGGGGACTGTGTTTTTCGGCGTCAAGGGCTTTATTTGCCCCAACTTGGCAAGAACAACGAGAAAAAACAGTAAAGTCCTATAATTTTTACCTTGACATCGTCACGCTGATTATCTACAATAACCAAAACAAGTGAATACAAAGCGTGATAGGACGAAGACAAATTCATCTTCCCTTGCCTGCCGAGTCTTCCCGTCCTACGAGAAACTTCTCGAGTATTGTAGCTTGGATCGGCCATGCTTGTGAAGGGCAAAGCACTCCCACACACCGCACACGAGGAGGATGCGTGGAAAGGCACATATTGGTCAAAACCGGCAAGTAATGGCTGCTGAATACGAGGTGAGAAGCCCAGGAGGTGGAATAATGGGGTATTATCGCGCTTCAAACGGAACCCACACTATATTTGTGCTTATATTGCTTTTGGCCATTTTTGGGTTCGTCCCGCACGAACAGGCAAACGCGGTCGGACCTCCGTCTTCAAACGCTGAAGAATTTGCTTATGCGAGGGTTTTTAGCGCAAAGATACCGGACGAACTGGATGCATCTGTGGATGAATTAAAAGCCATTGCGCGTGAGCAGGGAAGCGAAGAGGTACTGATGTTTCTGGAATCGGATGGTCCTGAAAAGCAGGCAGAGCGTTGGATAATCCGCCTTGGTTCCGAAGAATACGGTTATCCACCGGGCCTGACGGTAAAAGCGAGGAGCCATCTGGCCAGGCAGAAACAACTCGGGGCTTTGCAGATGAAGGGCCGTGGTAGAGCGACGACGGCAATTGCGGAGCAGAATGCTCGTCTGCAGTGGGTGCTGCCTGAGTCTGTTCGCTCACCTCTATTGTGCGACATATACGAGGATAGCAAGCTCGCAGCGGTAAATACTATTCACGAAAGGCTGTCGCCATCCGGAAAGCAGCACTGGCCGAGTTTCATCCACATCCGCCTTCCCCAGAGAAACTGGAGCATAGTCCAGGTTTTTGAGTACCTTGATGAAAGGCCGGAGGGGCTTTCTTCCGTTCAGGAAGGACCGCCTCAAGAGCTGCCCCAAGAACCTCGTGGAAGCCTGCCTCCCGGCCGAATTAGCACCAAGGCGTCCCGTTCAGAGGATACAGAGTCCGTCGTTGCTTCCGGCGCTACTACGAATGTCAAGACCGAGCCCGCTTCGTTTTCCACGTTCTGGCCGGAGTGGGGTTTTGAATCGAGTTACGACACGGGCTGGAAGCCGAGACACAGTCCCGTCCAGTTCCGTTTTGAGGCCGATGCAGCCGCCTGGTTGTGCGCTTCGGTCTGGGGTGGCGAATTCAGACTCGAATACGACACCAGCAACCCTGATGATGCAAACCTGATGCTAAATGGTTCCGGCCAGGGGGACCTTGAGATGAATTTTGGCGTGGAAGCAAAGACTCGGGGACGCGTGAACGTGGATTTGGGGATGAAGGAGGTGGACTTTAAGTTTAATATCCCGTACGCTCCCAATTTCGATTTGAGATGTTATGATTTTAACTCATTCGAAGGCTATTTTCCTTCTCCTGACAATCCTGTGCGCGTGGCCGATAGTATCGAGCCCCAAACACTGTTCTCAGCGCCCGTAACGGGAATTCCGAAGATAGCCGACGTCACGGTGAATCTGAAGGCGGAGATGGAGATCTCGGCCGAAATGTGGGCAGAGTCAATTACCACCGGGCCAGTTCCCGGAGATGCCAATTCCGCACAAGAATACTGCAAGTTTACACCCGTCTGTGACTTGTGCGATGTAAATGTGGGCGAACACGGAGATTATCTTGCCCTGGCTGACTATGATGAGCATTTAGAGATGCAGATGGTCCTTACTTTTTACCCGGACATCTGTGTAGAAGTCGAGGTGTTTATATACGAGTGGGATTACTGCGTGTCCACTTTTGCCCTGCCCTGGAAGCTGGCTTTGGGCACAGTAGACCTCGACTTCAGTCACAGATTGAACTTTGTGCCTTCGTATGACCTGGTGATTACTTCATCTTACGGGGCGATTAGCGACCCGGCTCCCGCCGTGCATCCAAATAACGTCAACCAGATCACACTGGACTGCGCCCCGGGTGAGCTTCCGGTTGCCGCCACACACACGTGGAATGATACAAATGCGCCTTTGAGGGTTGACGTCAATGCGGTGACTGTAACCGACCCAAATTATGAATTTGACTATTGGATATTGGACGGAGACGGCGACAATCCGATTAGCGATAGCAACTACGTGGTAGAGTTCGACAGCGGCAGCAACGATATGTTCCATACGCTCCATGCCGTATTCTACCGGGCCAAGGCGACGGAGCCTTTTCCGGACGACCGAATGGATAAGACCGGCAAGCTGCCTACGCTTAGCTGGTGGGCGGGAGAGCACGCGGTTTGGCACGATGTATACTTCGGCACGGATTATGACCAAGTGAGCAACGCCGATACTAACGCCGAGGTCTACATGGGCCCACAGCCTCTCGCTGACGCCAGCTTTGACCCCTGTGAGTACTTCGGAGACCTTGGAGACTGCGTCATGTACCACTGGCGCGTCGATGAGGTTAATGATTCTCACCCCGACAGTCCCTGGACGGGCAGAACCTGGAGTTTCAGGACCGTCGGCTGCTGCGCCTCGGAGCCGTGGCCCGTCGAGGACGCCCCGGATGAGCCGAGGAACGTGCGCCTTATCTGGAAGAAGGGAGCCTGTGTAACAACCACCGGCGGCCATCATTTGTACCTTGGTACTGATTACGACGATGTCAATGAGGCCGATACATCCACGGCAGGCCTGGTACATAATGGCCCAGTGGACGCCAATAGCTATCAGATTCCCGAAGGTGAACGCGCCAGTTTGTTGCCCACGACTTATTATTGGCGGGTGGATGAGGTAAATGATACCTACGAGAGCAGAGTCACGGACCCGTGGAAAGGCCCGGTCTGGCAGTTCACGGCAGGTCACGTGGTCGTCGATGATTTTGAGCGATACGATACTGAAGTGAACAAGGTAGAAGGTACCTGGACGGCCGGGCTTGGCAGGCCGGGCGTCGTTAGCGGAGCAAATATTGTCCTCGAGACGAACGCCGACTATGTCCACGGCGGCCAACAATCGGTCAGATATGACTACGACAACAATCAGCCCGACCTGAATTATTTTTCTGAGATCGAAGCGAATACTGTCGGAGCAAAAGCGGTTGCAGCCGAAATCGGCGGCGATTGGACCGCCTGTAACACTAAGGCATTGGTCCTGCAATTCTACGGTGAACCGAACAAGCCCCTCAACGGTGATGAGTGGATGTATGTGGCGCTGCAAGATAACATATCTGTGTGGGCGGAAAAATGTGATAAGAAGGCGAGTGACGTGAACGAGGTCAATCTTGACCTGCAAAAGTTCGAAGGCCACGTGAATTTGGCGAATATCACGAAGATATACATTGGCTTCGGCGACCCCAGTAAGCTGTTTCCCATTAATCCCCTTGATCCGCTGCTGCCCGGCGGCACAGGGACCGTATGGTTTGACGATATCAGACTGTATCCGCCCAGGTGCCGGCCCGAGATGTCTCGTTTCGACGGCGGCGATTTCGACGGCGATTGCTTCGTTGATTTTAAAGACCACACGATAATAGGCTGGGACTGGCTCAAGAGCGACCTTGACGTTCAGCCTCTGCCGCCGCCACACTATTATAATAGCGACCCCAATCTGCTCGTCGAATATACCTTCGACTCTGATTGCAGCGATACGTCCGGCAACGCCTACAACGGTGCGCTTTGGGGCGATGCGTACGTTTCTGGCGGAGTTCTCCACCTTGGCGGTTCTGGTAATGTGTATGTGGACCCGCCCGATTTCAACGAGGTCAACCCCTTTGACGGTTCGAGCGATTTCTCCATCTCCATAGCGTTCCGGACAAGTGAGCCGGGAATCCTCATTAGCTCAACGAGGAACAATGACTCGTTTAGCCATCCTATGGCAGTTTTCGTGACCGATACGCTCTCTCGAAAGGGCACGGTGGTTCGGGCCGCAGTGGTCTGCGGCAACTACTATGTCAATACGGTTGCAGGAGACGATAAGGAGGTTAACCCCCTTGATAACGAGTGGCATCACGCGGCGGTCACTTATGACGCTAACACTAATACCCACTGCCTGTATATCGACGGCAATTCGATATGGAAAGGGCAGTTCGACCCCTGCATTCCCCATATCGAGCAGGATGTGGTCTGCATCGGTAATTCATTGAATTCTGATTTCCCCGATGTAAACACTGCCGGCGGTTTCGACGGCGACATTAACAGCGTCCGAATCTATAACCGCGTCCTCTTACCGGATGAGGTATGTTACCTGGCTAACGAGGCCAGAGGTTGCCAGGGATTATCGTGTTATTATAAGTTGATATCGCCCGCAAATATAGTTGATCATGTGTACGACGTTAACGGACCTGAGCGCCGGACCAAGCAGGTCAACTTCCGGGACTACGACGTAATGGCAGAAAATTGGCTGTCAACGATACTGTGGCCGCCCTCGCAGTAAACTTCGTTGATGGTTAACCAGTAATCTTACACTAAATGCGGGTCTGACCAACCGAGCTAAAGGAGGGGGTCTTCATCCATTTTTTCCCGGGGTTGCTTGGCCTGGTGCTGGCAGGCGCTCCGCTTACCGCAGACTATGTTGTCAGGCTTTAAGGGCTTTATTTGTAGTAAATTAGGACAAAATGTAAAAAATCAGAAGAAAGTCCCATAAAACAATTGACACATTAGCCTTGATGGTTATAGAACAGTCGTCAGGAAGCCAGGGAAGAGGCTTGCAGAAATCTGAATGTTTTTGCTTGGCCGGGTTTGCCCGGCAAAGGATGAACTCTCCAATATGGGGAGTTTGAGGGTGGAAAGGCGAAGTATGAGGCGGCCGGCAGTTGGTAAGAGATAAAAAGGGATGTGCAACTCAGGTCTGTTGTGCTGCGCGGGGGCGGAGGGTGAACAGTGCTTGGTCTGTGCAGTTTAATGCTGCAAATGCGAGCAGGGCCTATTCTTAATGTTATTGATTGGAGGTTAACATGAAAACCAGATACTGGAAACGATTGCCGGTCGGAATGGCAGTGGTTTGTGTAGTGGTGAGTAGTTGGCTGGCGTGGGCGGAAAGAGGACCGATGAATGCCACGGATGGCTTTTTGGGCCAGCCCGAGAAAGTGGCCATTGTGCTTCGGCAGTCTTCGCCTCTGTTTGGATCACAGGAGTTTTATATCTCCGGCAGCGGCGATATTGTGATTATGGCTGTGCGTCGAGACCGCTCTGTCGACACTATCGAACGCAAATTCAAGGTTAAGGGTGCTATTAGAGAGGCTGCCCAGGTGATCGAGAGAATCCGTGCGGAGAACGTGCTGGACATGTCGGTCGAACGGAACGATGAGCCTTATGCCACGTGCGACGATCCGCCGCTGCTGCTGGTGCGAAACGCAAAGGGCCAAATGCGGTCGCTTACTCTTATCGGGAGAGCATACAGCGATCTGGTGCATGACATAGCATCGCTGACGCGGCTGACGCGTGATATTGAACCAGTGCGTGAGGGGGCGTATGACCCCACGGACATTCCGGAGGATTTTGCTTGGGCGGCGCACGAACTTTCTCCAGCAAAGCAGATACGCTGGACCCTGATGCCAACAGAACAGGAAATAATAGAGGCGGAAATGGATTATCAGCGCAAGGTGCAAATCCAAAAAGAACAGATTATCAAGACCAAGGCCGATGAGGAAAAGAGCAAGAAGTAGGGGTTGATGCTGCGAATGCAGCTTCTTAGATAAAGGATTTAGAATCATGTACAAGTTCCTGAGCAAAACTGTTTCCGGACGGGATAATTGGATGGCGCTGGTGCTGTTAATCAGTGTCGTGACAACCTTGCTGGTCCCGAGTGCATCGGCCTATAACTTTGTTCGCTTTGGCGGACGACTGGGGCGGGCCGGTGTGGATACGGGTACGGTGGGCAATCATGATTTCAGGTATTCCTGGGATAAGGATGTGCTTACGTGGTATCTGGACCGTGGCGAGCTTCCGGTAGCCGACTGTAACGATGCGGAGTTTGCGGCTCTGAAAGCCAGGATACAGCCGGAGTTGGACAAATGGGCGTTGTGGATTCGGGCCAGCTTTTCCGAGGCAGCTAACCTGGCTGCAGCGGATGTGCTTATCAGGTTCGTGGCCGGTCCCGCTGGAGCAGACACGATTGAGAGTGAATTTGTGGGTGTTACACTTACCAAAACGCTTATCCGGGTTAATCCTTACTATACGGACTGGTCACAAGCAGCAGGTCGCAATGACTTTGCGTACATCATACTGCATGAGTGGGGTCATGTCCTCGGACTCGGGGATCTGTACCCAACCACAAAGGTGGATCCTATGGAAGGGGAAGACTTCTGCGATCACGGTCTTGCTTCTGGTCCTTTGCCCGATACCCGCACCAAGGGTGACAATGTCATGCAGACGTGGGTGACGGTGTTAGACAATGACACTATCCACGGGGCCGAGTGGCTCTGGGGCTGTTCGGGTTCAAGTGCCATTGTTACCGGTGAGCTTGAAACGCGCTTGGCGACGAACCTTTATAACAAGGCGGCCAAGCACCATGGCCTGACACAAACAGGCATGACTTGGACGTATCGCGGTACGGTTGCGTGTTTCGTCGGCAAACCTAAGGTGACGCTCTATTTTCGTGGAATTCTGGGGGCGCGCGATGTGGGGCCCGGCGACTGGACGCCGAAGATATTTGCGGACCGCGTGGAGTTCGAGCACAATGGGCCTTGGGAGGGCAATTTCAAATTTGAAATCGATTGTGACCAGGAGCCCGAAAGGTACGGCAATGCCACCGTCGCGGGCGCTTCAATAACAAGTTTCACAGCCGCTCCGGCAGCCAACGGGCGTCAGACTTTCCCGTTCGACAAGGTTTTTGGTGCTGACTGCTGTGGGCAGACGGCGGCCGCAGCGACGTCGCCAGGTCCACCGGATGGGTCCTGGCATGTTAGCCCGGTTCTGATTCTGACTTGGATTGGTCCGGTGGGGATTTTGGACCCTACGTTCCACGTTTATTTCGGCACAGATTTTGACGGGGTTTACGATGCCAATAGATTCTCGGCAGAGTACCAAGGCGAGACCAACGAACCCAATTTCCCGGCTCTGCCTGAGCTGGAGCTTGATACCAGCTACTTCTGGCGGGTCGATGTGAACGACCCGAACGAAGGGGGAAATCCGGTAACGCACAAAGGTATAGTCTGGACATTCACTACCGGTGGGCACAAGGCCTGTTGTCCGGCCCCTGAAAGCGGTGGGCAAGATGCTGGCATCGATGTGACCTTGAGCTGGAAGCCCGGTTATGGAGCGGATTATTTGCACGATGTGTACTTCGGGACGAGCTTCGGCGATGTAAACGACGCCGACACAACTGATACAACAGGGATATATCAGACCACCTTGCCCTCGGGTGGAAATACCGGCTATGAGCCGTGGTATCATTATGGGCCGCCTGAATTGGGGCGCACCTACTATTGGCGGATCGACCAGGTCAATGCGGCACATCCCAGCAGTCCGTGGAAAGGTGATGTGTGGACCTTTACGACCGCGCATTATCTTGTTGTGGACGATTTTGAAGACTACAACGACGCCACGAACCCGATATCCTATACGTGGCGCGATGGTTCCGGGAACGGGACGGGGTCGGTAGTCTACCTTGGAACGTTTGAGTGGGCAGACCCGCTGCATGGGGGCCGGCAGTCAATGATATTCTTTTACTTCAATGCGGTTGATGTGGGCGCGGGCTATTATTCAGAGGTCGAGGCAAGTGCTGCCGATTTGGAGACCGGCTCTGATTGGACGGCGTCGGATGCAAAAGCACTGACGCTGTATTTCTATGGGGATCCGAACAACGATGCAAATGCGACGGAGCAGATGTATGTGGCCCTCGGAGATGCCGACAGTAACGCGGTGGTTAAGTATGGCGACTATCCCGGTGAAGATATGAGTGACATTAAGAAGCAAGAGTGGCAGGAGTGGAATATCGCTCTGACAGACTTCTCGGGAATCACCTTGACGGCTGTAAAGAGGATGTATATCGGGTTTGGCGACCGGGACAATCATGTGACGCCCGGCGGCTGGGGCGGCGTGTATTTTGACGACATCCGGCTGTATCTGCCCAGATGCATTCCCTCGCGTCTGAAACCGATTGCCGATTTGAGCGACAATTGCATCGTTGATATGGCGGACCTTAGGGTAATTGCGGACAACTGGCTGGATTCTGTTCCGGCTGAAATAGACTTGTACCACGATGGTGACATGAACCTCAAGGATTATGCAGTCCTGGCGGATAACTGGCTCAAGGAAGGGTTCTGGCCGGGCGAATAGTCGGTGTTAGTAGCATTGACAGCAGTGCACAATACGGGGCCTACACTCACTTTGTTGAATGTAGGCCTCCGTCTTTCGTTTTGGCTTTTAGTGACCTGGCTGTGTCGTAACATTGCGCGGGGCCGATTGTCGAGCTATGAAGGCCTTTTTCGAAGAAGAACTGCCGGATACTGGTGCAGAGATGGCATTTGTCCGTGTACACGGCTAACTTCTTGTAGCCGAGCTTTGAAGCCTCATCGAGCAATCCGGCGGGGCCGAGGCTGAACAGCGTTTCAATTAGTTCGTCGGTTTTCGGCTGAAATTGTTCCCAAATATGCTCCAGAGCCGTCTTGTTGACGTTACCGAAGACTATGCCGCTGCAGGTTCCGTTGAAGACGTTGCCGCAGGGGTCAATATGCACGCCCTTTGCGCCGAGGAATGCAGCTTTGCAATTTGCCGAGGTCAGGGCCTCTATCGGCCTCGAAGCAACAAGCACTGCCAGTCGTTGGGCGGCTCGACCCGTAAAGCGGCACGGATAATCCTTCATGGCCCCAACATAGCGCGAGTCTTTTTCCCGCCCCGACAACGCTTGGGTGTCTGTCGATTCGTCAAGGTACTTTCTCCAGCGGACCAGCACTCGCTCGGGTCCCAGCACAGCGGTTGCAATATCCGCCAGGCACCGGACCAATCGGGCCTCAACGTATTCGTGATGAAACGGGTCGCAGCTAATTTTCAATCGGCGCATACCAAACGCGTCGAGGGCTTTGAGCCTTTGCCGGGTGATTCTTTCGTTGGTTGCCCAGAACGCGTTTGTCTCTATCAAGTCAGCCGGTCTGAGTTTTTCCTTCTTTGCCTGCCTGAGGATTTCACAAAGCCGTTCCCAGTATAGAAAGGGTTCGCCGCCGGTGATGTGGACCCTTGCGCTGGCGCCGGCGAGTTTTTCCAACGACCGCCAGGCCGAGATGGCCGTCTCAACGGTCATCAGGCTGCCTTGTTCTGGGGAGCAGTTATAATAGCAAAATTCGCACGCACAGTTGCATTTGTAGGTCAAGAGCAACCCGGCACTGCTCCAAAGCTTGAACTTCGGCTCATTGCGAGCCAGCCCCTTATTGTAAACGTTGTCCGAAAGCCGGTTCATTTTCTCAGACCACCTGCCACAAAAACACTTGCTAATGGTATTTCTTCAAATGAATCTGCAGCACCGTAATGTCGGCCGGCGTGATGCCGCTTATTCGTGCGGCTTGCCCGAGCGTAGCGGGTCTGAAAGCCAGCAACTTCTCTCTGGCCTCGGCGCGAAGGTGGGTAACCCTGTTGACGTCCAAATCGGGCGGAATCCTTTGCTTTTCCAGGCTTCTGAAACCGGCCACTAATCGCTCCTGTTTGGCCAGGTAACCTTCGTACTTGGCATCAATAATTACCGCCTCGATTGCGTCATCGCGCAGATTCATTTTTGTTACCTCCGGCTTGTTCCCCAATGTTTCGGCCAGAGAGTTATTGGGCTTTCGCAACTGTTCCCACAAGCTCGAACCTTCCGAACGCGTATCCTGCAGGTAGCTCTTAAGCCTGTCGATACCGCTGAGCTTGTCCTGAAACCTGGCCCACCGACTGTCATCCACCAGTCCGACGTCCCGGCCAAGCTGAGTGAGCCTTCGGTCGGCGTTGTCTGCTCTCAGGGACAATCGATACTCCGCCCGTGACGTAAACATCCGGTAAGGCTCGTCGATACCTTTGGTGAGCAAATCATCTATCATCACGCCGATGTACGCCTGTTCTCTGCCGAGCACAATCGGCTCCTTATTCTGTATTTTCCTGGCGGCGTTTATCCCTGCCAGAATGCCCTGTCCCGCCGCTTCCTCGTAACCGCTGGTTCCGTTGATTTGACCGGCCAGAAACAGACCGGAGATTTTTCTTGTCTCCAGACTGCTTCGCAGTTGTATCGGAGGGCAGTAGTCGTACTCAATGGCGTACCCGTAATGGATTATCCTCGCGTTTTCCGTGCCCGGCAGGAGTCTGAGCATCCGCTGCTGGACGTCCTTTGGAACCGATGTGCTGATGCCGTTGCAATAGATGACCGAAATCTCCGCCTCCTCCGGCTCAAGAAAAACCTGGTGGCGATTCTTGTCGGGGAAGCGAACCACCTTGGTTTCGATGCTCGGGCAATACCTCGGCCCGACTGATTTGATTTGTCCGGAGTATAAAGGCGCTTTGTCGAGATTATCCGTGAGCAGCTTGTGTATCTTATCGTTGGTGTAGGTGATCCAGCACGGTATCTGCTGCCGCTCTATTCTGTCGGTCACAAAGGAAAACGGGCTCGGCGAAGTGTCCCCATATTGTATTTCGAGCTTATTTAGGTCCACGGTGGAGGCGTCGAGCCGGGGCGGCGTACCTGTTTTCAACCGGCCCAGTTGGAGGCCGAGCCGCCTCAGCGATTCCGAGAGCTGCTCGCTGGCCGGTTCGCCGATACGCCCTCCGGTAAGCTGCTCCCCGCCCACGTGAATTAGACCGCGCAGAAAAGTGCCTGTTGTCACCACAACCGTCCGGGCCTGATATGTGGTCCCATCCAAACAGATGGCGGCGCGCACATCTTCGCCCTCGGTTAGGATGTCCGCCGCCATCCCTTCGATAATTGTCAAATTTTCCATCCGCTCCAGTTCTTCGCGCATCCAGGCCGCGTACCTGTGTTTATCGGCCTGGGCCCGCGGCGATTGGACGGCCGGGCCTTTCGAGCGATTCAGCAGTCGGAACTGGATTCCTGTCGCGTCGATGGCCAGACCCATTAGCCCGCCCAGGGCATCCACCTCGCGGGCAATCTGTCCTTTTGCGAGGCCGCCGATAGCCGGGTTGCAGCTCATCCTGGCTATCGTACCCTTGCTTATGGTGATAAGGGCCGTTTTGACGCCCATTTTAGCAGCGGCATGAGCGGCTTCAACGCCCGCGTGGCCCCCACCTATTACGATGCAGTCAAATTCATTTGCTTTCATCCGGTTAGACCCAGCCTGATACCACTACAATTTCTTATCATTGTAACCTCTAACCCGGATACTTCACGGGATTAATGCATAGCTGTGTGACGATTCCTACTGAAAAAAAAAGGGGATTTCCCTTGACAGGCGGGTCAGGATGCTGTAGGTTTCAAATGGCCGCTTCGGGGTCTGTCGTTTAGACGAAACGGTACTCACCCGCCTTTCGTGCCGGCGGACGCGGGAGCGGGAGAAGAATCAGCACCCAACAGGTCATATCTGTAGGTCATATTTGCGCCCTGACCTTTTCTCCCGCTACGTAGAGTTTTTTTATATCAGCCGCGGCGAAGTTTTGGCCGGCGGCGAATTTGGGGGCAGGAGCATCTTTGTATGTTCTATGTTAGGACGATGCGAGGAGCGGCGGAGAGGAAAATATGGGGCAGCGCTCGGCCACCAGCCATTCTCGAGGGGCATTTCAGGAAAGCATCGCAAGAACCCGGCCAGGGGCAGTCCCACGTGTGGTGCGTACTGTGTTGCAGGCAATTGTGTTTTCTGCAATAAGGTCAATAACCTTTTTGAGGAGGCAGGAAAATGAACGGGGGAAAAAATCTTCACGTGGTACTGGCCGTCTGCGCGTTTGTGGCGGTACTGGCAGGGCCGGCGGCGGGTGCAACCATTTACGTCAATGACGACGCAGGCGGGGCCAATAACGGGACCAGTTGGAACGATGCCTACACGAGTCTGCAATCCGGCCTGACCGCAGCAGGCAGCGGGGACCAGATTTGGGTGGCCGCGGGAGCTTACAAGCCCGGGGCGGTGCGCACAGACTCATTCCAGATGAAAAACGGTGTCGCCATTTACGGCGGATTTGCCGGCTACGAGGACCCCTCCACCTTTGACCTGGCAGGGCGTGATTTCGACGCCAACGAAACAACTCTCAGCGGCGATATCGGAACGCCAGGTGTCATAACCGACAACTGCTATCATGTTGTCGTGGGCAGCGGCACCGACGCCACCGCCATCCTCGACGGCTTTACCATCACCGGCGGCAACGCCAGCGGCTCAGGTACCCTCGGCCGGGGCGGCGGGATGTACAGCTACCTCGGCAGCCCGACGTTGGCGAATTGCTTGTTGAGCCAAAACACCTCCACGGAGAATGGTGGCGGAATGTGGAGCGGCAGCAGCAGCTCGACCATTATCAACTGCTCCTTCAGGGGCAATATCGGCGGTGGTAATGGCGGCGGGATGTTCAACGATAGGTGTGGCCATAACCTGACAAACTGCACGTTCATCAACAACCAGGCTGTCGGCTCCGGCGGAGCGATGCGGAACTATATAAGCAGCCCGACCGTGACCGACTGCACCTTCAGCGGCAACTCGGCGGCCAGCGGCGGCGGGATGATCAACGCCAGCGGTAGCAATCCTAATGTGACCAACTGCATCTTCAGCGGCAATCAGGCAGCCGGATATGGCGGTGCGGTGTACAACGGGGCCAGCAGCCCGGCGGTGACCAACTGCACCTTCAGCGGCAATACGGCCGCCTTGAACGGCGGCGGGATGTACAACAGCGCCAGCAGCCCGACGCTGACCAACTGCATCCTCTGGGGCGATGCGCCGGATGAGGTCGACGATGTCAACAGTACAGCGATGGTCACCTACAGCGACGTTCAAGGCGGCTACACCGGCGCGGGAAACATCGATGCCAACCCGTCGTTTGTGGACGCGGTCGGCGGCAACCTGCGCCTGGGGGCTTGCTCACCCTGTGTGGACGCGGGCAATAACAATGCTGTGCCGGGGGGTGTGAGCACGGACCTTGACGGTAATCCGCGTTTTGTGGACGACACGGGTTTTCGGGACACCGGCGAAGGACCATCTCCGATCGTCGACATGGGGGCCTATGAACGCCAAATCAACTCGGTGGGGCCAATTCGCAACGTTACCGGGGGATTTTACTATTTGCAGATTCAGGCGGCCATCGACGGTGCCGGTGCCGGCGAGGAAATCGAGGTGGCGCCGGGCATTTACCAGGAGGCCATCAATTTCAATGGCAAGGCAATAACCCTCCGGAGCACCGACCCCAACGACCCGAGCATCATGGCAGCCACGGTCATCGACGGAACTGGCCATTATCACGTCGTCCAGTGCATAAGCAGCGAAGGCCCCAATACCATCTTAGCGGGCTTTACCATCACTGGCGGCAACGCCATATGGCCCAACTGGTATGGCGGCGGGATGTACAACTCCGGCGCCAGCCCGACGGTGAAAAACTGCACGTTCAGCGGCAACCGGGCAGAGTTGTACGGCGGCGGGATGTACAACTCCGGCAGCAGCCCGACGGTGAAAAACTGCGACTTCACCAATAATTCGGCGCCCGGTGGAGGCGGGATGTCTAACATCAGTTGGTGCAACCCGACAGTGACCAACTCTACCTTCAGCGGCAATTCGGCCGATTACAAGGGCGGCGGGATGTACAACGAGAACAGCAGCCCGACCGTTACCGACTGCAACTTCACGGGCAATACAACAACCAGCGAATACTTCGGCGGCGGCGGGATGTACAACACCGCCAGCAGCCCGACGGTGACCAACTGCAGCTTCAGCGGCAATACGGCCGCCTTGAACGGCGGCGGGATGCACAACTACAATAACAGCAGCCCCGCGGTGACCAACTGCACGTTCACCGCCAATACGGCGTCGGGCGGCGGCGGGATGTCCAACGGCGCCGGCAGCCCGACGGTGACCAGTTGCAGCTTCAGCGGCAACTCGGCAACCGGCTATGGCGGCGGGATGGGGAACTCCGGCAGCGCCCTGGTGACAAACTGCAACTTCACCGGCAACTCGGCTGGGGCGTACGGAGGCGGGATGTGCAACTGGAATAACAGCACGCCGACCGTGACCAACTGCACCTTCACGGGCAATACGAGCAACTCTGGCGGCGGCGGGATGTACAACTACCAGAACAGGGCGACGGTTACCAACTGCTTTTTCCGGGGCAACTCGGCCGACGACAGCGGCGCCGGGATCTACAACAGATACCACAGCACCGCCGAGGTGACCAACTGTATCCTCTGGGGCGACATCCCGGACGAGATATACGATGATGCGACCAGCTGGGCGGCCGTTACCTACAGCGACGTTCATGGCGGCTGGCCCGGTGAAGGTAACATCGATATATCCCCGCTCTTCGTCGATGCCGGCGCAGGTGATTTCAGACTGAACTGGTACTCACCGTGCGTGGATGCCGGCGACAACAGTGCGCCCGGTCTGCCGGCAACCGACCTGGATGGGAACCCGCGGGTCATAGACGGGGACGGGGACGGCAATTCTGTCGTGGATATGGGTGTTTATGAACTGGAGCCCGGCCTGTTCAAGGTTGGGCTTGGGACGCTTGCGGTCACAGTCGAACCCAACGAGGTTATTGATGCCGGCGCTAAATGGAAGGTTCGGGGCGGCGACCAGTGGTATGACAGCGGCGACGTTGTCACCCTTACGCCGGGATACTACGAGGTGGAGGTCAACGAGCTGCCGGATTGGTTTGAGCCGGAAACGCTTCTTGTCGGATACGACACCGTGGATTCAAACTATTATGTTCCGCAGCAAACCCTCTGGGTAAGGGTCATCGGGGATGTGAATGCCGTTGCGATAGCCGAGTATAAGCCGCTGCCCCTCTTCGATATCGGTCAGATACCGCCCCGGGATGCCCCGCACGGCAGAACACTGGAATTCCGAATGGACGCGAACTGGCTGGGCGACGATGTGTCATTTTCATTTACAACGACCTTCGATCCCAACTATCCCGAGCCCGAGGGGCCGATTTTGATTGACCCTGTCTCGGGCCTGTTCACCTACGAGCCCAACGATGCCAATGACCGAACGGCATTTACCGTCACCTTCAGGGCAGAGTCCGGCGCCGATGCCAACGAGCAGGCGGTTAGGATCACACCCATCCCCGACCTGCCGCTGGAGTATGAAATCTTCAGCGAGCCCATCCCCGGGGTTTACGGGATTCCGGACCCCTGTGACTACATCTTCGTCAATGAAATCCTTAGCGACTCACAGAAAGAACTGAACGGCGAACTCAGAGACGTCAGGTCCGTCACAATCGCAGGCGAGCTGATTTTCATAGAGGATGTCCCTGGTAATCCGGTATATGTCTATAACGACGACCTGGACGTAAACGACCTGACCATTTGCACCGATACCCTCATCATCCGCGACCGGCTTAGTCTGCCGCAGACCGATGTAACCATCTACGCCTGCAAAGTAATCTTCGAGGACCGGCCCGGCAGCATAACGGACATCAACACAACGCCCGTAGACTTAAGGGCCATCCCGGAAGGCGTGAAGACAGACGGCCTGCGTGCCGGCAATATCAGCCTGTACATAGAATCATACGAGGCCGCGGGCGGGCTTAACGGGTGCTTTATTATGAATGGCACCAAAGGCTACTATGGCGGCTCGCCCGGTGACGATGGTGTCCTGACCTGCACGCTGGACAATCCTCAACCATTTGCTTGGCTTAGCCCCTACTCGCTCAAGATGGTGATAGCCCGCGCCAGGGATACATACCTTTACCGTTACACAGCCGAAACACATGATATCCTCTCCGAATACGATGCGCTGCTGAATACCTACCGGGCCCTGCCGGAATGGGAGCAACTGGATGAGCGGTGGCAGTACGAGTTCGGGCAGATGCACCAGGAAATCATCACCCTGCTGCACCGGATCGATAACGGACTGGATTACTTCGGCAATCCACTTAACTGGGTCCCGGCGCTCTCGTTCGAGGTCTTGTATAGCGTGTACGAGCAAGAAATCGGCCGTGCTATTCGCGTAATGTATCTATCCTACTGGCTGCAGAATAAGGCCGACGACATATCCAAGAAGGACCGGGCTCTCAAGAATTGTCGCGACCAACTGTGGGACGATACCGTGCAAGCCAAAACCGACTACAATGGCTGCAGAGACCTTATCGGTCCTCTGAAGGCCCGGGCCGACAGCATTGCAAATAGAATCGGAAGGGCCGATGGGGGAGGATGCTATGGTCTGCTGTGCGACCTGAAGCAAAAGGAGGAATCGCTTCTCGAACGCGCCAAAAGAGACGTTCATGAAGCCAACAAGGTGCCCTGGTGGAAGACAGCAGGGCGCGCCCTTGCCACGATTGGCACCTCCATGTTCAAGGGCGCATCGGCAGGGACGACAAAGGGACCAAAAGGGGCTGCCGCCGGGGCGCTCGCAGGGGGAGTTATCGGTAGTATCAGCGTACTGACCGACGATTCTATTATGAACCCCAATCCCTGGCCGCAAGCAAGCATGCGCACCGACGTTGCCAAGCAGTTCAGCAGCATAGATTTCGACCAGGCGACCGAAGGATGGATAGAAAACTTTAACGATATTGAAAAGGGCGACATAGAAGCCAACGGAGCGGACGTCTATCTGCAAACCCTGGAAGAGGCCGCAGCCGGTATGTCCGACGGATTGTGGGACGTCAAAGAGGCCCTCAAGACGACGTCTTTAGATAACGAGGAGGTCGAGGCAAAGCTCAAAGAGATAAAGGCAACCGACCCTACATTCAACAGACTCGTCGATGATGTTACCGAGCTGATGGTCCAAAAGCAGCTGTTCAATTGCCAGCTCGCCGCCGCCATGCAGGAGGTAGCGACCCTGTCCAACTCGATGACCAACAATGTGCTGGCCATCGACGCCATGAACCGCAATGAAAGCCACTTGAACCGAATTGTCGACCCCAAAGCTCTAATGTACCTGAAGGATATGGAGCGCAGGGCCCTGGCCAGGCTGCGGAAATATCACTACTACATGGCCAAGGCGTACGAATACCGCCTGCTTGAGCCCTATCCAGGCGACTTGAATATCGATGCAATGTTCAGTAAGATAAAAGACATCGCCGCAACACCTTTAGACCCTTGTACGGTCGACGGCCGTCTCGGACCTGATGATTTTGATGCCCTCAAAGCCGTCTATGAAGAGCAACTCAGCACGCTGACCCAAGATATCCTGACTTTCTATCTGAATCACGCCAAGGAGCAGAGAACTCCGGGAGAGTATGTCCTGTCTCAAGAACAGATGAGCCAACTGAATGCGGAAGTAGTCACGGTCAATCTGTTGGAAGAGGGCGACTTTCCATCCGGCAGAGAGAACATTCGGATCATAGACATGAACGTGGCCGTGGACATAAACGTCGTCGTCACGGGAAATTGCGGCACAAACCCCAAGGTTGTTTTAACGATGCACCATCCGTCTGTTTCGAAGCTCCAGTGGAAAGATAACATCTACCTGTTCAGGCACCTTGCGGAGGATACAAAAGCGCCGCTCGGGGAACAATGGACGGTGGACTATTACCCCCTAACCGGCGGACTCTATCAGTCGCGGCCCAGTCCCGCAGGTGAAACGCTGCTGTGTACTCTTCTCAGTGAGGCGCAGTGCCCTCACGGCATGATCTATTCCAGGCCGGGCCTGTGGGCCGATATCGTGATCACTAAAGAGAATTATCCGGATAGCCCGGCTTGCCGGATGGACATCGAGAAACTGAGGCTTCTCGTGGAATACGACTACTTTTTCAAGCAGGGTGACCTTCAGACTCTGCGAGTGGCAACTGAGCCGAACATCCCGCCCGGGTTATCAACGTACGAATTACTGCCTTACTTCCTGGTCGACACGGCTGATGAGTCGGGCCGGGAGGACGGAATAGGCGATTTCTACAGGATTTACGACTGGTGGCTGACGCCGGACGTTTATGTTACGGCACCCAAGATTTATGGCAACTGGAGATTCGAAAAGTGGATCGATGAGGCGGATTATACTCTGGGGTACGACTTAACGCTGCCAGTGTCCTTTACGCCGGACCCGTACTTGCGCGACGATCAGACTGTCTACGCTCAGTATGTCTACGAGGGACCGATATTGAATATTGCAGACTTCAATCTGGACTACGACGTGGACTTCAAAGATTATGCCGCCCTCTCCCGTGCCTGGTTCACACAGCCGGCCAACCCTGAATGGGATCCGCTATACGACGTCAGTGACCCGCCTGACGATTTTATCGATTGGCGGGACCTGGCAGTACTTTGTGATAACTGGCTGGAGAGTCTTTAAGAGTTTGGTCGCCGGCTCTAATCGGACAATCAAGGGCCGGGAGCACCAACCTCCCGGCCCGCCGACTATAAGCAAAACATCTAATCCTTCCCCAAAAATCACCGCGCAACAACTGCGCAAAAACGTTCAATTCCTATCAACTTCTGTCAAAAGGTGTTCAGAACTGTTCAAAACCTGCAAACTTTTGTAAATTTCTACCCCCATTTTTCGCGCTTCTTTCTTCGCTATCTTACCCAGACGCTACAAATTAACCCCTCAACCCCCATTTTCAGCCCCAAAAAACCAGCAACTCTCCCCGCAGAACTGTTTTTACCTCCCCAAACCAAAAGACCCCATAAGCCCTACTTATACTGTCGTTATAGCCGCTATAAAATATGCGGCTTAACCGCCCCCATCGGATTCTGCCAACGCAACCGCCGACGCGATTGCGAAATTCGCCGTGTGTGTGATGCTGACGCTTATATGTTTGATGCCGAGCTTCTGGGCCAGTTTTTCCACCTCGCCGGACAGAGTAACCTCCGGCTGGCCTGTCGGGTTGTTTACCACCTCGATGTCCGTCCAGGCAATCTTGCCCCGCCACCCCGTCCCCATAAGTTTAAGAATAGCCTCTTTTGCTGCAAACCGTCCGGCCAGCTTCTCCATTTTGTCCTTGTTCGCCTCGGCATAGGCCTGCTCCTTTGCGGTAAAGACCCTGTTTAAGAATCTCTCACCGTGCCGTTCTACCATTTCTTCTATCCGCGGACGGTCTACAAGGTCTATGCCATGCGCTATAATATTCATTCGTCCACCCTCAGCGATATGCGCCGACAGCGATACACTATTGTTTGCTCGTGCGGTAAATTTTTTCGAGGCAGAAATCTATGAATTCGGCGCTTTGTTCGAGTCGCACCCGCTGCGCAAGTTTCGCGTCAATCTCCGCCGCTGCCTGCAGGCGGCGCTCAAAAGCTATTCTGCCCTCCATTTCTCTTTGCACCTGCTCAAACGGCTCGTAGGTCTTTGGCTGTTTGTCTTCGAGCTTCATTATGAAAACATGCGTTGGGTTTTTAGTTTCAATAGGTCCTGCAACCTGTCCCGGCTCCATTTTCTCGGCCTCGGCGGCAAGGACATCGTAGGGCGGTGCCAATGATTCCGGCCGGCGCGGCTTCCACAGTCCGCCAAACTCGCGCCTGTAGCCATGCGAATACCGGCCTGCCAGCGCGCCAAAGTCTTCGCCCGCCTGTATGCGTTTCACCAATTCATTGGCCAGGCCTCTGGCCTTTTCGAGTTGAGTAGGGTTTGGGCCAGCCTCCAGTTTGGCGACTTCAATATCGATCAGGCGAAGCGTGATTGTCCCCTCAGTGGCAAACAGTTCGTCCTTCGTCTGGTTGTACCGGTCCAGCAATTCGCTGTAAGTAATGGGCCTGCTCTGCGGCATCTGCGACGATACGAGAATCATCTTCTTCTGGTGTTTCCTGAAACCGTCCCAGTCCATACCCTGCTGCGTGAGGTACTCCTGGGCCCTGGCATAGTCGCCGCCAAAGCCGACAAGGAAGTTTCGAATCTCCCTCTCGGCGCCCCTGTCGAGAGCCTCGTCGATTTTGTCACCCACTTCTTTCTTGACCTGCTCATGAAGCAAAACATAGGAAATTCGGTCCTTCAGCGCCTGCTCTACGGCCGGGCGGGCCTCCTGTTTGAACTTTTCAAGGTCGCTCGCCTGGGCAGCCGGCGCCAGAGGCTTGGTCAGCGGCTGGATTATCTCGTCGGCGGTAATGACCTGGCCCGCTACCACGAGGGCGTCTTTCCTGGCGGCACTCACGGCAAGAGACACCTCCGGGTCCTTGTTCCCGCAGCCGACCGCCAGCAACCCGGCCAGAACCAAACAGAATGTGCATTTACGCATAGCTCAATCTTGCCAAAGCAATAACCGCTGCAAAAACACGAATTCTAAGGTAAACTCTCGGAAGAGTCCATAGACGTTTCGAGTATGGACTGTTTATTCTGTCCGGCTGCAGCCTATTATCTAATTCTCTCTGGCTTTTTTTTCTTCTTTTCATACATTTGCAGGTCGAATATGAGAATGCCTCTTCCGACGCCGGCCCAGTCGCCTTTTTTCGCGTACTGGAAGGCCATAAACCGGCCGTCGTCGCTGATGACGGGGTTGGTGGTTTTGTAGCCGGGATAGTCAGCGAAGAAGGTCAGCCTCTCCATTTGGCCGGAGCCATCCAGGGCCAGCTTGTAGATGTCGTTGTAATGGATGCCTTTGGGATTGTGCCGGTCGCACTCGACGGTGGTGTATTTGCCGTCGGGGAAGATGCCTTCCGGCTCGTCGTACTGGTCCGGGGCGTTGGAGTAATTGACGACCTTGCCCGTGGCGATGTTGAGGCCGGCCACTTCCGAACCCTGGTAGCCGTACGCGCTGAAGATAAGCTCCTTCTCATCCGGCGGGCGAAAATTTTGCGTCTCGATGCCGGCCTTGAAGGGCAGGTCCTTTCTATCCATAATCTTTTTCTTGCTGGCCAGTTTGGGCGTGCCGTTTTCGTAGACAATATCGGCCATCCAGAACGCGTCCTGCTGCGTCCAGGCAATGGTCATTCGCTTTCGGGAAACGGCCGGACCTTCGCTGCAGTGCTCTCCCAAAGCGGCAGGGGGGCCGGACAGGTCTTTCTTCAACACCCACAGCTCGGCGTTCTTCTCATTCCGGCTGGCCCGCGGGTTGTCCACGTCGAATTTCCTCGCGCCCGAAAGCAGTATATCGCCGTTGGCCAGATACAGCGCCCGCGTGTAGCCCTCATGGTAGTAATGATGCGTCATCGGACGGATTATCCTGGTCTGAAGCTCCACTTCGTAAACATCGCCGAAAGTCTTTTCGATAAACAGTATGCGGCTGCCGTCGTGCGACCAGTCCGCCCGCTGGCCGAAGTGCGTCACGCGCGTTATCCACGGCGGCAATTCATCCAGCGGCGACTTGCCCTCCTTTGAGTCAGACGCCGCGAAACAGCTTGCTATGAATAATCCTGCCAAAATCAGTAACGAGGGCCTTTTTGTTCCGTACGACATCGCGATTTCCCTTTCATTCGACGCTACTTGTCTCTTCAACTTTCCATTTTAGCCTACCAAGCTCACCCGTTCTTACAAATCTTACACTGGTGTCGTTGCATGTCACCCAGCAGCCCTCGTCTTCGTGATTTTCGGTGGTTAAGATTTCCGGCCCGCCGGCCTGGTTCCAGCCAGCCTTCGTCTCGAACAAGAGCACCACATCCCCCGGGGAATCAGGCTCACACTCCGGATTCATCGCATAGTTGCATCGCTGGATATCGCCCCTTACCATAGCTTCTTTGCAGAAAAACTGTATGTCACCTGCAAGTTCGCTTTGAATGAGCAAGTCGCACCAATCGCACGCGGAGGGATATTTGGCGTTATGGCTTTCAGCGTAGGAGCTAAGTGCCTTGCCCAAGCTGGATAATTGTGTTCGGCAGAACACACGAAAAGACGCACTTCTCACCGCAAAAAGTCCGTACGTTACCACCGCAGCCAGAACCAGATGAAACGTGATTCCGGTGACCGCCAAAGCCGTACCTTTCACCCTGCCGTTACTTCTCTTTATTTGCCGGATGGCAACAACACCAAGAATTGTTGCAAGCACTGTGCTAATCAATAGGGCAAGAACACTAACGCAATTGGGAACGATAACGAGGCTAACTATGCTCAGAACACTTATGAGCGCGAGGCCAAGCGACCACTTCGCAGCTTCCGACGTCTCAACTTCTTGCCTCTGTTTTGGTGTTTCTGCTTCGCTCATTGCTTCACGTCTTCGGTTTTCCATTTCAACTGGCCGAGGTGTTCTGCTCGCACGAAGTTGACGTTACCGTCGTTGAATACCACGTTGCAGCCCTTGCCGCGGTGGTTTTCGGTGGTTAAGATTTCCGGCCCGCCTGACTGGTTCCAGCCCCTTTTGGTTTCAAAGAGGACGACGATGTCCGGGGGCAGCTCAGAAGGTTTTCTGCCTCCCACGTTTTCGTTCATGGCATAACTCGATTCACCAATTTTGGCATCCGACTGGCTGCACACAAACTGTTTTGGAATGGCCCTGCGGTCATGTATCAATAAATCGCACCATTTGTCGGCCGGCGGGTATCTGCCGTCATGGTCATGGGCATAGCCTGTCAAAGCAATTTGCAGTCCTTTCAAGTTCCCGCCGCAGACCATTCTAATCGCTGTCGATCTTTGCCTGCACGATGGAGATAGAACGAGGGTGAGGAACATAGAGAGTGCAAACATGACGGTGCACACACGCGGCAGTGCGCTCCGTTTAACGATTTCTGAATCTTTGCTCGCTAAACTATTTGGCATTTCGCCCATTGTTGCTGCTCTCCACTTTCCATTTTAGCCTACCAAGCTCACCCGTTCTTACAAATCTTACACTGGTGTCGTTGCATGTCACCCAGCAGCCCTCGTCTTCGTGATTTTCGGTGGTTAAGATTTCCGGCCCGCCTGACCGGTTCCAGCCCCTTTTGGCTTCAAAGAGAACGACGATGTCCGGGGGCAGCTCAGAAGGTTTTCTACCTCCCACGTTTTCGTTCATGGCATAACTCGATTCACCAATTTTGGCATCCGACTGGGGGCACACAAACACTTTTGGAGTCGCAATGTCGTCCTGTATCAATAAATCACACCATTTGTCGGCCGGTGGGTATCTGCTATCATGGTCATAGGCATAGACTATCAGACCCTTTTGCAGACCTGCCAAGTTCGTACCGCAGAACCTTCCTTTCGAGCTTGGCCTGCACGACAGAGATAGAACGAGGGTGAGGAACATAAAGAGTGCAAACATGACGGTGCACACACGCGGCAGTGCGGTCCGTTTAACGATGTCTGAATCTTTGCTCAGTAAATTATTTGGCATTTCGCTCATTGTTGCTGCCCTCCACTTTCCATTTTAGCTTACTTAGCTTGTCCGTGGGGATAAATTTCACGCCGCCATCGTTGAAAAGCACATTGCAGCCCTTGCCTCCGTGATTGTCGGTGGTTAGTATTTCCGGCCCGCCGGACCGGTTGCGGCCGCCCTTGGTTTCAAAAAGCAGGACGATGTCTGGCGGAGAGTTGGGCTCACAATTCGGATTCATGGCGTACTGACATCCGCCAGCCCCCGGGGCGGGGCCAACGAAGACGCATTTTCCGCCTGCGTAATCGCCCCCCAGGAGCAAGTCACACCATTTGTCCGGGGCAGGATAGCTCCCGCGGCCGGTATCGTTGGCGTAAGCCGCCATCGCCTGACCGAGCCTGCTCAGATTTGCGCCGCATATCATTTGACGGGCCGCTTGCCGCCCCGTGCTGTATAGCATAAGACCAAGTACGACCAAAACCGAAAGCACTGCCACTACAATCACCAGGATTTTTTTCAGAAAACCTGTCCGTCTTTGACGTTGTGAAGTGTTATTCGTCTCGCTCACTTGTTCTGGCCCAGGATTTTTCGCAGAACACTCATCAGCGTTCGCGGTTCAAAATAATTCTCCTTCAGACGCAGATATACGGTCCTGGCGTCGGGGATTCTGATTTTCCCGCCGGTCTTGGCAAACAAGGAATCCGCCTGTACGTCTGCGTCCTTGGTAAATGAGAATACCAAATCCGCTCCGGAAGCGACAATACTTTTTATCTCCAATTTGCTCGCTTTAATCCGCAGTTCGGCCAATTCGAGCAGCAACCCGACCTCCTCGGGCAGAGGGCCGTAGATATCGTCCAGCTCGCTCTCGATTTGCTTGAGGTCGTCGTCGCTTCTTGCCACCGCTATCTTGCGGTAAACGTCCAGCCGGTGCCGGTCGATTGGTATGTAATTTTTCGGTATATATGTCGTAAATCCCAAATCGATGGTGGCGGTCGGTATCGCCTCGATGGGCTGGTTTTTCAATCTCTTGACGGCATCGGCCAGCAGCTCGCAGTACATCTGGTAACCGACGAGCTGGATATGGCCGGACTGCTCGGGGCCTAAGATATTGCCGGCGCCGCGAATCTCGAGGTCCCGCAGGGCGATTCTGAAGCCGGCCCCCAAATGGGAATATTCCTCGATGGCCTTTAGCCGTCTGGCTGCTATTGGTGAAACAGGTCTTGAGGTCGGCAGCAGCATATAGGCGTAGGCCCGGTGCTTGTACCTGCCGACCCGCCCGCGAAGCTGGTGCATCTCGGCCAGGCCGAACCTGTCGGCGTCATTTATGAGAATGGTGTTGGCGTTCGGAATGTCGAGGCCCGATTCGATAATGGTCGTACATACAAGCACGTCAACGTCGCCCAATACGAACTCTATCATTGCCTTTTCAAGCTCGGTCTTGGCCATCTGCCCGTGGGCGATGGCAATCTTTGCGTCGCCGACCAGCTTTTGAAGCTCCCATGCTTTTTTCTCGATGGATTGCACGCGGTTATGCACGAAAAAGACCTGCCCCTGGCGATTCAGCTCGCGGTAGACAGCCCTTCTTATAAGCTCATTGTTGTAGCCGGTGACTGTGGTCACGATGCTCCGCCTGTCCAGCGGCGGCGTGGCAAGCGAGCTTATGTCACGCAGCCCGAGCAGCGCCATGTGCAGCGTTCGCGGAATCGGCGTGGCGGTCATGGTAAGAACGTCAACGTTGATGCGCAGTTTCTTGAGCTTTTCCTTGTGTTCGACGCCGAACCGCTGCTCCTCGTCGATTATCAACAGCCCGAGGTCTTTGAATCCGAGGTCGCCGCTTAAGAGGCGGTGCGTGCCGATAAGTATGTCGACCTTGCCTGCCCTTGTTCGCGCTATTATATCCTTGGCTTCCCTCGGCGTCCTGAAGCGGTTCAGCACCTCAATGCAAATCGGGAAATCGGCGAACCGCTCGGTAAAGGTCCTGCCGTGCTGCACGCATAACACGGTCGTCGGGACAAGTACCGCGACCTGTTTGCCGTTCTCCACCGCCTTGAACGCCGCGCGCATGGCTAATTCGGTTTTGCCGTAGCCCACGTCCCCGCACAGAAGTCTGTCCATCGCCACCGGTTCATGCATATCCGCCTTTATCTGCTCGCCGGCGGTCGTCTGGTCGGGCGTTTCCTGATAAGCGAACGACTCTTCGAATTCGGCCTGCCAGTTCGAATCAGGACCGAACGCGATGCCGCCAATGGCCTGGCGTCTGGCCTGAATTTCCAAAAGCTCGGCCGCGAGATCCTGGACGGAGCGGGAGACTTTTTGCTTCTGCTTCTCCCATCTTTTTGAGCCGACCTTGCTGAGCTTCGGTCGGCGCGGGCTTGTCCCGATGTACTTCTGCACCAGCGCAATATTTCGCACCGATACGTGTATCTTTGCCCCGTCGGCATATCCAATCGTCAGATACTCGCCCTTGCCTGTCTTTTCCTCAATCGTTTCAATACCGAGAAACTTGCCTATGCCGTATGAGATGTGAACAACATAGTCGCCGGGCTGCAAATCAGAAAGCGTATCCACCGGCGAACTCACCCGCATCGCGCGAGGCTTTCTTCTGACAAGCGCATACTGCCCGAAAAGCTCGTGATGGCTTATCACGATGGTATTGAGCGAATCTATGATAAAGCCCTGATGGATAAAACCCTCGAGCAGCTTGAAATTCGCGGGCAGCCTGTTTTCACTTTGCTGAACAATCTCAGTGACGCGCTTGATTTCAGCGGGGCTTTCGCAGTAAAGCAGGACCTTCTTGCCCTGTTTGGCCTCGGTCGCCAGCTCCTCCAGTGCGGCTTTGTGTCCCGTCCATAAAGAAGCGGCCTTATGCTGGAATTGCTGCACGCTTTTTACATCGACCTTGAGAAAATCGCCTGTCCCGGAGGTCGCAAACCGGCAGACATGCAGTTGCGTGAAGTTTTTCAGGCCCGCGTAGATATCGCCCCAGCTATAAAGCCGGCTCGAATCCTCCACCCGCTCCCGAAATACCTTTGCCACCTCTTCGATATCCGTTGGCTCGTCAAGGATTATTATGCAGTCGCGGGGCAGGATATTTACGAAAAGCTCTCTGTCTTCTTCGGCCCCGCCGCAGACCGCCGAGACTATTGCGATGCCGTCCAATTCCCCGCTGGACCGATGCGTATCGAGGTCGATTTCGCGGATGCTCTCTATTGTGTCGCCGAAAAACTCAACCCTTACAGCCTCAGCGCCACGCGCGGCCGGCTCTGTCTGCTTTCCATCGGAGAGCACCTTTTCCATAGCCAGCGGCGCATAAATATCCACGATTCCGCCGCGGCGCGCAAACTGGCCCGGCAGGTCAACGGCTTCGACTCGCTCGAAATTATTGTCGGCCAGCCAGCCGACCACCTCTTCCGGCGACATCGTTTCATTAACGTGCAGGCCGAGACAGCTTTTCGCCAGGGCTTGCGGCTTTGGTATCGGCTGACACAACGCCTGTATCGACGCCGGCATAATAAGCTGCCCGTTCTCCGAGCCGGACACGAGATGCGAGATGCGGGATACGAGCTTAAGCCTTTCGGCCCTTATTTCATCGGTGGCATCGGCCAGGGCCTCCTCGCCTTCCCACGCCGCCAGAGGCTCAACCTGTCGGGCCCCGAAGGTGTGCAGGTCGTCGGCAGCCTTGTCGGCGTCGTCGATGTGCGGACAGATATACAGTATCGGCCTGCCTGATTTCTCGGATATGTAACCGGCCAGCAAGTGCGCAAACGACCCCCATGTCCCCTCGACTTTGACCACCCCCTCACCGCGAGCGGCCTCAAGCCGGGAGATTATTTCGGCAACCGTTCTATCCCGCCCAAGCTCCATAAGAATCCACAAGTGTCTTGGGCTTTAGGTATCAAGAGCCGGCCACAACTTTTTTGGCGGCTTGTACTACGTTTTCTACAGTGATGCCGAATTTTTCGAAGCAGACCTTGGCCGGGGCGGAGGCGCCGAAGGACGACATGCCGATAAAGACGCCGTTGTCGCCGAGCCATTTGCTCCAGCCCTGCTCGACGCCGGCTTCGATGCCAACCCTTGCCTTCACATCAGGCGGCAGCACCGAATCTTTATACTCCTGGCTCTGCTTTTCGAACAGCTCCCAGCAGGGCATGCTGACCACTTGCGCGCTAATCCCCTCAGCCGCCAGTTTCTCCGCCGCCTGCAGAGCAAGCGAGACTTCCGAGCCTGTCGCCAGCAGCAGCACATCAGGCTTTTCGGCCGGCAGCAGAACATAAGCGCCCCTGCTCAGGTTTACCGCCGAGCCATACCTGCTCTGGTCGAGGACAGGTAATCCCTGGCGGGTCAGGGCCAAAGCCACCGGCCCATCGCGGTGTTCCAGCGCAAACTTCCAGGCCTGCGCGGTCTCATTTGCGTCGGCAGGGCGGATGACAAGCAGATTCGGAATCGCCCGCAGGGCCGCGAAGTGCTCGACCGGCTGGTGGGTGGGGCCGTCTTCGCCGATGCCGATGCTGTCGTGAGTGAACACAAAGATTGTTGGATATTTAGACAAAGCCGCGACGCGAACCGCCGGCCGCATATAGTCGGAAAAGACCAGAAAAGTCCCGCCGTATGCCCGGACAAGGCCGCTTACGGAAATGCCGTTCATTATCGCAGCCATCGCGTGCTCCCGGATACCGTAGTGTATGTACCTGCCGTCGCGGGCACCCTTTTGAAAATCCTTCGCGTCGGCCCACCGCGTATTGTTGGAAGGCGTCAAATCCGCCGAGCCGCCCAAAACCAGCGGCAGCTTCGGCATCAAGACATTCAGCACTTTCTCAGATGCCTTTCGCGTGGCAACAGAGCTTCCCGCCTCAAACTTCGGCAGAATATCATCGAGATTTACCGGCAGCCTGCCCTCAGCGGCCTCCTCGAACTGCCGGGCAAGTTCGGGATGGGCCTGTGCGTATTTCTTAAACATCCTGTTCCAGGCCGATTCCACTCTCTTGCCTCTGTCGATGGCTTTGCGAGTATGGGCCAGGACCTCATCGGGCACAAAGAAGCTCTTGTCCGGGTCCCAGCCGAATCTTTCCTTAATGCGTTTGATTTCATCGTCGCCCAATGGCGAGCCGTGTGCCTCGGCCGTATCCTGCAGATTGGGGCTGCCGTAGGCAATATGTGTGCGCAGCTTTATAATGGTAGGGCGGTTCTTCTCTCTCCTGGCCCTCTTCAGGGCCTTTTCGAAGGCCTCCATATCGTTGCCGTCGCCGTCTACGACAAGCACGTTCCAGCCGTATGCCTTGTAGCGTTTGGCCGTATCTTCCGTGAAGGTAAGCGCCGTGTCGCCGTCGATAGTGATATGGTTGTCATCGTAGATAACAATCACGTTGTCCAGGCCCAGGTGTCCCGCCAATGAGCTGGCTTCCGACGAGACTCCTTCCTCCAGGCAGCCATCACCCGCGATTACGTAGACCTTATGGTCGATAACGGGAAAGCCATCGCGGTTGAAATAGGCCGCCAGGTACTTCCGGGCTATTGCCATACCGACGGCGTTCGAAATGCCCTGTCCCAGTGGCCCGGTCGTGACCTCAACGCCGTAATCAGGCGCATATTCGGGATGGCCCGGCGTCTTGCTGCCCCATTGGCGGAAGCTCTTTATCTCCTCGAGGCTCACGTCGTATCCGGTCAGGTACAGCATCGAATACAGCAGCATGCTCCCATGACCCGCCGACAGGACAAAACGGTCGCGGTTATGCCATCTCGGATTAGCCGGATTGTACCGAAGATGTCTGCTCCAGAGGACGTAGGCAGCCGGCGCCATACCCATCGGCATGCCGGGATGCCCCGAATTGGCCTTTTGCACCGCCTCCATAGACAAGAACCGAATAGTCTGAACGCACAACTCATCAAGTTCGGATAAACCCGGGTTCTTTACCGATACGCTCATTGTAAATTCCTTATAAAAACTTCTTAACAGCCTTCTCGATAGAATTCGAACCCACCACGATACCGGCCAAGCCCCACTTTAGCAAGCATTTTGTCGTTCTTGCCCAAGGGCTTGCGCATTTCCTGCAGAGCCTTCCCCCGGCCTTGCGGGCCCTTCGGCCAATTTTTCTTGCCAAGACATATATAGATTCACTATATTTGCCGGCAGTACTGCTTCTGAAGGAAGTTTACGCACGATTTTGTGGTCCCGACTATGTACCTTCGTGGGTCCACGTGTCTCGAAGGGTGGAGGCAGTTTCGTGGACTGCTTTCAGCCAACGCGGGCAGATTCACCCTCTACATTCTTTTCCAGATATTAATCGCAGCCGCGACCAGCGCCATTGTTGTGGCTTTCGGCTTGCTGACCTGCTGTTGCGGGTTTTTCTTACTTGCCATACCATACCTCGGCACAGTGCTGCTGCTGCCGCTGCTGGCCTTTATGAGGGCGTACTCCCTGCATTACTTGGCCCAGTTCGGTCCGGCTTTTGACGTCTTTACACAGGCCCCGTCGCCCCAGCCTGCTCTGCCCGGTTAGTTGCGCAGGGCGCCGGCGCCTGTGGAGCTGTCGGCGAACACGCCGTGGCTCCCGTGGGGCCGTTCGGCTTCTGGTGCAGTCATTGACGGCAAAGTTGCAAACTCAACTGCTTGACATTCGTGTGTCTTTCCAATAGTGTATGAGCCTTTATTGTTCTTGCAGGCCTCTAAAGATAGCGTGGAGCCTGATGTTGCTGTGACCATGATACCGTTTAGGGTAAGTCGCGATGGAAATTAGGCCGTTGAGGGCATACAGGTTTGATGAAAGTGTCGTCGGCAATGTCGGCAGTTGCATCGCTCCGCCTTATGACGTTATAAGCGATGCCGAGCAAGAGCAGCTCTACCAAAAAAGCGAATACAACATTGTGCGGATAACAAAGGGTAAGACGACCCCTGCTGACGATGCCGGCAACAACCAGTACACAAGAGCCGCCGCGTATCTTAAGAGCTGGATAGAAAAGGGCGTCTTGAAGCAGGATTCGGCCGATACTATCTACGGTTATGTCCAGGACTTCCAGGTGGCGGGCACGTACTATCAGCGATTCAGCTTCGTTGCTTTGGGCAAGCTCGAGGAATTCGGCGATGTAGTCAGGCCGCACGAACAGATTCTCAACGAGCCTTTGATTGACCGCCTCAAGCTCAAGAGGGCAACCGGCGCCAGGTTCGGGCTGGTTTTTATGCTTTACGAGGATGAGCGCAACGTCGCTGAGAAAATCATTGAAAACGCCGCCGGGCGCAAACCGCTTATTGACTTCGTTGACGACCAGGGCGTGCGCCACCGGCTCTTTGCAATAACGGCCAAAGAAGATATTGACGCGATTGCACAAATGATGGCGGATAAAAGCTGTATTATAGCCGACGGCCATCACCGCTACACGACGGGTCTGACCTACTCCAAAGAGAGCAGCGACCCGGCAGCCAGGTATCAAATGCTCGCCTTTACCAACATCCGCCACGAGGGGCTGGTGATTTTAGCCACACATCGTCTCGTAAACAGCTTGGATTCTTTCGATTTCAAAAAAATGCTTTCAGACCTTAAGGAAAACTTCGAGGTTACCGAGTATCATTTTGACTCGCCGCAGACCAGGACGGACGCCCGGCAAAAAATGCTCGCCCAAATGAAAGCAGAGCACGATGACAACAGAAATGCCTTCGGGATTTACGGCGGCAGCGGTGCGTTCTATGTAGCCGTTTTGAAGAACAGACAAGCCATGGACAAGGCCGCGCCGGAAAAGAGTCGCGCCTGGAGGTCGCTTGATGTCCCTGTGCTTCACAAGCTGATTCTCGAAGAATTGTTGGGCATCGGCGAGAAGGAGCTGGCGGCCGGGAGCAACGTCCAGTACGTCAAAGATACCAGCGATGCCGTCAACGATTCGATTGCCCGAGTTGACGCCGGGCAAAAACAGGCTGCCTTCTTCATGAACCCGACTAAAATAGAGCAGATACAAATGGTAACCGAACAGGGTGAAAGAATGCCGCAAAAGTCAACTTACTTTTATCCGAAGGTGTATACAGGTTTGACAATTAGCAAACTGTGACTTCTTATTGCGTAGGAGTGGATAACTATGGTAGATTGGAAAAACCCGCCGAGATTGTTTATCCCGGGACCGGTAAAGGTCAACGACGACGTCCTCCAGGAGCTGGCGCGCCCGACACTGGCCCATCGCGGCAAAGAGTACGCTCAGTTGCAGGCCGAGACGGTCGATATGCTCAAAAAAATACTCTTTACCCGGCAAAACGTTTTCCTCTTCACGTCCTCGGGTTCCGGCGGCTGGGAGGCGGCTGTCCGCAACTGCGTCGGTTTCGATGAAACCCTCCTGTGCACCTGCTGCGGGGCCTTCAGTGACAAGTGGGCCGACGTTGCCAGAGCGTGCGGCAGGAACGTTGACGAGCTAAAGGTCGATTGGGGCAGGCCCGTTCTGACCGAAATGGTTGACGAAAGACTCGCAACGGGCAACTACGCCGCGGTCACACTTATCTACAACGAAACCAGCACCGGCCTGATGAATCCGCTCTACGAAACCGCCGAAATGATGAAGAAGAAATATCCCGATGTGCTGGTTTTTGTGGATGCTGTGAGTGCTATGGTCGGCCTGCCCTTGCATTTCGACGAGCTCGGCTGGGATGTGGTGCTTGCGTCGGTGCAGAAAGCCTTTGCAATTCCGCCGGGCCTGGCAGTCGTCGCGGTCAGTAACCGGGCGCTGGGTAAAAGCAAGGCTGTCCCCGGCCGCGGCTATTACTTCGACTTTCAGGGCTTTGCAAAATCGAATGAAAAGAGCCAGACCCCGACGACGCCGAGCATCCCTCACATTATGGCCCTGAACTACCAGTGCCACAAGCTGCTGGCCGAAGGTATGGACAAGGTCTGGCAGCGGCATAAGGAAATGGGTGATTTCACAAGGGCCTGGGCGAAAGAGAAATTCGGCCTTTTCTGTGAGGAACAATATGCTTCCAATACCCTTACAGCGGTGAAAAACACACGCGGTATCAACGTCGGCGAGGTGATTAACGCCATACAGAAAAAGCATAATACCGTCTTTGGAAACGGCTACGGCAAGCTTAAAGAGGAAACCTTCCGCATCGCTCACATGGGGGATATAACTCTCGACGAGATTAAAGAACTAACCGGCTGGATCGATGACGAAATCGGATAAGAGACTGTAGTCGATGTTTCGATTCCAGAAAAGGACGCGTTAAACTTAGCCCCTGGATTCAAGCCGGGGTTTTTTACTATTTGATTCTTCCAAATCCCTCCCAGCCTTTGGCAGGCCAGTACAGATAGTCGGCCCTGCCTTTGATTAATCCCATGTTGACGGGGCCGTAATGCCTGCTGTCACACGAGCTGTTGCGATTATCACCGATGACATAGCAGTGGTGTTCGGGAACCGTTATTCGCTCAAGGTCGGCAATCTTGCGGTCGTTGCTGTCATCCGCGTCGGATAAAAAGATTCTGTATTTCGCGTCGCTGTTTTTTTCAAGAAAGACTTCCCCCTCGACCTTCTTTTTCTCCGTTTGGAGTGCCGTCCTGCCCAAGCTCGTCCCTTCAAGTTTTTGCCCGTTTATGTACAAGTCGTTGTCTTTCATTTCGACCGTATCACCCGCCACTGCAACCACCCTTTTGACGTGGTTCCAGCGCCGGTTCTCCGGACAGACAAAAACCACTACATCACCTATCTTGGGGTCGGTGTTCCGGTAACCGATTTTGTTTGCCAGAAATCTATCCCCGGGCGCAATAGTTGGATACATTGAACCTGCGCTCTTGGGAATGCGGAATGCTTCAAGAAGGCTTGACCGGATATTAAAAGATATTTGGGTCGAGCCCGCCATACTCATCGCCAACAGAATCACGTATACGTACCACCTGTTATAGTCCTTGAGTATGTAAGCGCTGGCTGTGTGTCTTGCCGTATACCATGAGTCAATGATTGCAATAAGCCATACCGCCAGATATGCAAGCAATGCCGGGATCATGACCACCATGTGAACAGAAGAACGGCTTACCGACAAAGCGCCAAAAATAACCGGGACGAGTATGCCCGAAAGGAAGGCCAGGACTAATCCCTTTACTATTCTGCCGCAATATATGTGCCCAAGGCCGGGCATAATCAAAGAGAGCATAACCGCCAGCCACGAATGCCTTCTGTTTTTAACGTTCGTCGTCGCTTCAGACATTTTCATCTCCTCTGTCATGTAAAAAGCAATATGTGAACCATAAACGCAACCCTGCCCAGACCTATCAAAGCACCTGCTGCAATCACCGCCGCCTTTGCGACGGGATATGCAGATACCACCTCAATAAGCCGATAGCTTTTGAACAGTGACATTTTTTTCCCCCCCTCATATCTATATATCTGGTCCATCACACTGTCGCAAAAGTCGGCGCCAACCTCAACCCGGCTTTTTTGCTCTTTCCAGGCATGGTAAATCTCTTCACTTTTCATACAGCTTCTCCATCAAGCTCTGCGAGAGCCGAGCGCAGCTTCTTTTTGGCTCTGTTGATTCTTGACTTGATTGTCCCGAGCCTTGCACCTTCAATCTGCGCAATCTGTTCGTACGACAATTTCTCAATTTCAGCCATGACAAAGGCTCGCCTCTGTCTGGAAGGCAGGACCTGCAATTCCCCGTCCAGCCTCTCGAAAAGTTCCTTTTGGGTCAAACAGTCCGATGGGTTCGTCTGGTCGGTTCTTTCCGGCAATTCACTCGCCGAAAATACTCTCTTTTTCTTTAGTGCATTCAGACTTTTGTTCCTGGCAATAGTAAACAGCCACGTCGAAAAATCACTGCGGGCGGGGTCAAAAGACGCCAGTTTCTTATAAACTGTGAAGAATACATCCTGGGCGATGTCCTCACACGATTCCCTGTCATCAGTTATGCTTCTTATCATGCTGATGACCGGCTTTTCGTACCTTTCCAGCAAAAATCTGAACGATTCAATATCGCCTTCCAGTATCCGGCGTATAACCTCTGTTTCCAGTGCCATTTATATATGGTCCGACTTAGCGGCAAGTACTCCTGTCTTGTTATACAACTGACAAGGGGCAAAGTTCCACACAAATTTACCCGCACTTTTCCGGTATCGTCTGACTGGGTGTAACCGGTGCGGGCACAAGGCATAAGCGCCTGCAGGGTGCTGCATCAGCTAATATAGACATCCGGCACAAAATTTGGCAATAAGGTCGGCCTCATTGGTTTGGAGCGCGTGCCTTATATGAGCTTTCCCGTATGTTTGTCAAAAAAAGATTGGCTTCGCGAACTTGCCGCTGTTAAAATCGTATAAAAGTGGGTTGGTAATTTTAGCTGTCAAGCTGCCGGCGTTGCAGCCGATCCGGGTATCTAAAACGATTTGGGAGGTCAAAAAGATGCCGACGTGCGTTTTCAAATCAAATAAGACGGTATCAAAGTATTACGTAATCACAAGTTTACTTATATTCATGCTCCTTATTGGCCCGTTGCAGGCTGCTGCGCAAGACAAGGATACAGACAGCCTGCAAATATTGCGGCAGGTCGGTAAGGCCTTTGCCAAGATTGCAGAGCAGGCTTCGCCCGCCGTGGTCGGAATCAGGGCAAACCAGGTCGTCACGCAGGAATACTCAGTAATGCCTGAGTGGCCGTTCGGCGACCAGTTCGATGAAGACTTTTTCGAACGTTTCTTCGGGCGCGGTTTCCGTCAGCGGCGCGTGCCCCAGCGAAAATCTTACCGGCCGGTACAGGGCTCCGGCTTCATCGTCTCATCCGATGGCTATATACTCACAAATAACCACGTCGTCAAGGATGCCGAGGACATCACGGTCAAACTCGCCGACGGCCGGGAAGCTGAAGCGAAGGTAATCGGCACCGACCCCGATACCGAGGTTGCTGTTATCAGAATCGAAGAGCGCAACCTCCACGCCCTGGAGCTGGCCGACTCCGACACCCTCGAAGTCGGCGAATGGGTAATTGCAATTGGCAATCCGTTCGGCCTGAGCCACACAGTTACCGCTGGCATCGTTAGCGCCAAAGGCAGAAGCCGGATAGGCCTGGCCGAGCTTGAGGATTTTATTCAGACCGATGCCGCCATAAACCCCGGTAATTCCGGAGGGCCTCTGCTTAATCTCGATGGAAAGGTAGTCGGAATCAACACTGCAACCATCGGCCCCGGCGGGAACATCGGTATTGGTTTTGCCATCCCCATCAACATGGCCAAATTCGTTTATAACAAGCTGATTAAGGGCGAACCCATTGTGCGTGGCGTCCTTGGAGTTCTTATCGACGACGTCGACTCGGACCTAGCGGCGTCGTTGGGCCTTGAGGATACGAGAGGGGCTGTAATCACGCAGGTTCTCGACGACTCTGCGGCTGCAAAGGCCGGCCTCGAACGGTACGACGTTGTCATCGAACTTAACGGTGAGAAGGTCGAAAAGGCTAATGACCTGAAGAACCGTGTGGCGATGCTCAAGCCCGGTACAACGGTAAAAATGCTTATTATTCGCAACGGCAAAAGGAGAACAATCACTGCCGAACTCGGCGAGCGTTCCTCAGAAGGACAGACCACCACCGCCGCCGCCGACACCGTGAAGCAGTTGGGTCTTGTAGTGCAAAACCTTACGCCTGATTTGGCTGAGCGTCTTGGTTATAAGGACCAGACGGGCGTTCTTGTCGGTTCCGTTGAGCCTGCCTCCGAAGCTGCGCGCAAGGGTATCGCCGCCGGAATGCTCATTACGGAAGTGGACCGCAAGCCTGTCAAAAACACGAAAGAGTTTAACGAGGCTATGGAAAAGGCCGCCAAGGCCGGAAGAGTCCTGCTTGTAGTCAGCGATGGAACCTACAGCCAGCTCGTGGTGCTGAAAGTGCCAAAATAAAATCGCGCAAAAAATCAAACCGTTTATGACCCCGCCTTATGGGTGGGGCTCTTGTCTGCCGGCTCACAGATGCTGTGCCGGGGGTGCATCTGTTGTTTGTAGGTAGGTGTGGCATAAGAATTGCCTTTCCTGTAGGAAAAAATCTTTACCAACCTACTAGTCTGTAACTTATAAGATGCAGGCATAGTGGTTTTTTTGCCGATATGAATAAAAAAAGTCGGTAAGGAGACCACAAAATGCAAAAGAAATATGTAGTAGAATTGACAAGTGAAGAACGAATACAA
>Ga0307377_10000072_pt1 | contig 146499 bp, 125 predicted proteins | sample TR3MG_FD_202535 | JGI IMG/M metagenome (GOLD analysis project Ga0307377, IMG submission 202535) | Soil microbial communities from Risofladan, Vaasa, Finland - TR-3 | ecosystem: Environmental > Terrestrial > Soil > Coastal area > Acid sulfate soil | place: Finland: Risofladan, Vaasa... | reverse complement strand
TGCGCTTGGTATAGTAGCCATAGGCGAAGGTCCGCACGGAATACCCGCGGTTGCACGCGGTACACTTGAAACGGGGCACCTTGCCGACGACCGCGGTCATGTAGGAGCCCGCATGCTTCCAGTGGCCGGCGTAGAACTCCGGTGTGTCGTGGTGGTGCGGGCAGGCAGGATTCGGGCAGAAGGGTGGGTTCATGGATACCTCCACCACCTGCTACGTGCACACGAACACCGGTGCTTGCAGAGGATGCAAGGTTCGACGAACTAACCTTGCACTCCAACGCCACTCATGCGATAGTCGGCGTATGAACGACAAACGACATGACAGCCCCAGGCCGCGAGGCTCTTCAGCGGCTCATCGCCACGGCGACCACGCTCATGGGAACCGTGAGCACGCGCCTGAAGGCAAACCCCAGCGGCCGCGCTGGATAGCGCCACCACGGGTTGAATACCGGCCAACGACGCCGCGTCTCATTGTCGAATCGTCAGTGCCAGTCGCCACGGCAGAATCGGCAAGGCTCGTGTCGTCGCTCCTGGACATAGTCGAAGAGGTGGCGCCACTGCCATCGGGTCGCCGCAAGGACATCCGCCGCGACGTGCTTGAGCTGTGGCGCGAGCTGACCAGTGAGAAGTCGACCAGGCAAGCCGACTACATAGGGGAGCCGGCGCGGCTGGCGGCATACCTACGCTATTTTCTGCCATGGAACGTCGTACGACTGGCGCCTATCCTTGCAGGCCTCGATCTGGGCCTCTCCAGCGACGATCACCTGCTCGACATAGGCTCCGGCCCGCTGACCGTGCCAATTGCGCTCTGGATAGCCAGACCCGATCTGCGCGCCCTTGGCTTGAACATCGTCTGTGTCGATCGCGTGCGCCGCGTCATGGAACTGGGCGTCTCCATACTGGAGGGACTCGCCCTCCGGGCTGGCGTGCCGTTCGCGTGGACAGTGGAGCTGCGCAAGGAGTCCTTTTCGATAGCGCCAGACGGTGGTGACCATCAGCGGTACGCCCTGGTAACGGCAGCCAACGTATTCAACGAGAGCTTCTGGAAGCTCAAGGGCTCTCTGGCCGAGCGTGGTGAGATGCTGGCGGCTTCCTTGGCCGCGCGAACGGCTCCAGGCGGGCGATTCTTCATTGTGGAACCCGGAGACCCGCGCTCGGGCGCCATGCTCGCGTCACTCCGCGAGGCCACGCTGCTTGCGGGTGGTCGCCCCATCGCTCCGTGCCCCCACGACGCGGCCTGCCCGATGGCCGGCGCGTTCCTGAGCGGCGCCTTCAGAAAGGATGACGATGAAGATGAGCGCCCAGCGCCCGAGCGTACGCTCGACCGGGTAGTCACCGCCCGCGGGCGTTCGAAGGCGCCCTGGTGTCATTTCGTCATCGATTCTGGTGCGGCCCCGCAGCGACTCCTGGCCTTCTCCGAGTCCGCGGGCCTACCCAAGGACAGGCTTATAGCTTCGTGGCTCCTCATGCAGCCCGATTCCGCGGAAGAGAGAACCGCCACACAGGCCTACCCTGCAGACCGCTCAGTCCGCATCATCACCGACTCATTCAGGCTTCCTGATGGAGGCATGGGTCGTTACGCCTGCACCAAGACAGGGTACACCCTGGTTAGGGGATCGCTTGCAGACATGCCTTCGGGCACCATAGCCCTCCTCGATGGCCTCGTGCCGACGACGACAACCGAGCGCGACCCCAAGTCAAACGCCGTTATACTCAAGGCATATACCGGAGCTATCCCCTTTGGCGGCGCCCCCCCTGTGGAGAAGTCACATCTGGCCACCGTGCCGGATGTAGCCACTCATCGATCAGGCAAGACATCCGCTGCTCATTCCGGTAACCGTGATGCCTCTCACGGCGGACGCAAACCATCGCAGACGGCGGGCCGGAGATCGGGTCCTTCTCGTCGCCCAAGGCGCTCCTCTTGACACAAATCATGCCGGCCTATATAGTGCCGTCCTGTCAGCGATGACATTGGGGGCGTAGCGAAGCTGGTTTATCGCGTCGGCCTGTCAAGCCGAAGATCGCGGGTTCAAGCCCCGTCGCTCCCGAATCCCGCCCTCGCGGCGGGATTTTTTTACGGGCTGTAGCGCAGTGGCTAGCGCGCTTGGTTCGGGACCAAGAGATCGACGGTTCAAATCCGTCCAGCCCGACTCAAAAACAACGAGTCACCCTATTGGGTGGCTCGTTGTTTTTATATCAGGACGGGCTGGACGGATTTGTAGCGCACCCGCCGTCCGGCGGGCATTCAATCCACTTCCTTGCGCATGCGCGCGAAACGCGCTACCGAGTGAGCGCGCCACAATAGCGGCGAGAAGCGCGCTGGAGGCGCGCGACAGCGAACGAGGCGGGCTGGAGCCCCGAGGCACGAGGCCGAGGGGCGTAAGCCAAATCCGTCCAGCCCCACTGTAAAGCGAGCCTGGATTCATAGTCGACCCGCCGCCGGTTGGCATATACTGTCGTTCAAGGAGAAGTTAGTTCGTCGCACCTTGTTGCTTTCTAGTATGGATACATTCCCATGTAGTGATACTGGTAGCCTCACTACCACTGACGGTAGTGTTTTGGTGCAGCAACAAGGTTCGATGAACTAACCAAGGAGAACTCATGGACGGCAGGAACAGAAGCGATATTCGACCAGGCATCAGGGTCTCGATCATCCTTAAAGAGGACCAGAGAACGGGCAAGCGGACAGAGGGCGTCGTTAGAGACCTATTGACTAATTCAGCAAATCACCCTCACGGAATAAAGGTGAGACTCGAATCCGGGCTGATAGGGCGCGTCCAGGAGATACTGCCTTAGCGAAGTCGAACCCAAACCATGCAGTTGGCCGCTACTTCTTCTTGTGGATCTTGTCTTTTGATCCCTTGGACTTGTCCTTGAGTTCCTTGAATTGCTTCGACCCCGGCTTTATGCCCAAGGACTTGGCCAAGGCGCCCCAACCGGCCTTTCGGTTATTCTTGTAGGAGACGATGACGAAATCCATTGACTTACCGGACAGCTTTGCCAAGGCAGCTGCCAGGTAGATCTCGGCTGGTTCGAGTCCCTGTGACAGGGCCGCGCTGACCTGAACGGCTGACGCACCCCATTGCAGCGTCACCTCAGCGGTGAAGGTACCTATGTTTGCCTTGGCATCGACATTGAGCGCACCGAGTGTTGCATCAAGCTCTGCATCTCCCAGGCCAAAGCTGATGGTCTGGCCAAACGAAACCATCAAGAACACGCACAGTAGCGCCAACAAGACTCCCAGTCTCTTCATATGAATCTCCTTGGACTTGTAGTATCGCCCTTTCTGCCTGTGCGGACAAGGACGCGACTCGCTCTATGGTACTCCAGCATCTTGCCACTGCAGCCTCTTTCCCATATAGGTATAGGATAACTAGTTCATCGAAGCTTGCATCTTTCGATATTCGACACCGCCAGGAGCGGTTGCCCAAGGCAAGCCATACAAGGGGCGGTAGCGTTGGATACCGAAATGCAAGCTTCGATGAACTATTAAAACCATACCAGATTCTGACCGGATCTGGCCTGGATTTCTGCCGGAAGTGTGCCAGATTCGAGTCCGGATCTGGACGACGCAGCTTGTTCCGCCCGAGAGAGAGGCCTTCATGAGCAATCACCTCATCCTTGGCACCCTTCTCTGAGGGCGGCTCCCGTGGAAGCCGTTTACTTGCTTCATGTCCTGTTTTCCATATACTGACATGGTGGCCTTAGTGACACATAGTGTCATATACCCCAGGTTCAGGAGAAGCACTATTGAATTCCAGCGTTATGGTCGTCACCAGCTGCATTTTCTTGTGCGTAGTTGCCTTGGCATTGGCAATCTCGCGCATCCGGCATCACGATGCCTTGATGGGCCGACGCCTGGATGAAATCGCCCGGGGCGATCTTCCTCCTGATACAATTCTCGGGAACATGGTTTCGGATGCACGTCGCCTCGCTGATACGTCCCGCGCGACAGCCTCCAGCCTGTCGGGTAAGCTAGAATCGGTTCTGGCATCAATAACGGAGATCAAGATCGGTTCCACCAACATTGCCAAGGCGGGTCTTCTTCTGACTCGGGACATTTCCGATTCTGCAAGCGCTGCGGAAGAACTGGGGGCAAGTGCCTCCAGCCTTGCGGACCTTGCGGTCCGACAGTCCGCAGTTGTCGTTCAGTCCTCCGCTGCAATCGAACAGATGTCGGCATCCGCGGCAAACATCGCCCGGGTCGTAGCTGACCGCAAGAGGGCCAATCAGGAACTGGCAATCAAATCCCGCGATAGCGCCACTGCAGCCGCCAGCATATCTGAGGTAATAGATGAATTCGCCACGAGGGCCGCACAGATGGCGGAAATGGTTCACGCGATCCATGATATCTCCGAAAGAACCAACCTCTTGGCCATGAATGCGGCGATAGAAGCCGCTCATGCCGGCAATGCCGGCCGCGGATTCGCGGTCGTCGCGGACGAGATCAGGAAGCTGGCCAATACAGCCGGAGAGAAGGCTTCCGCCATAGATGCCTTGCTTGTGTCCATAGACGACTCGATTTCGAGGGCACACGTTGCTGGCGATGAAGGGGCTCAGTCATTTACCGAAATCGATGCCATCGTGGGGAGTACGCTGGCTTCCTTCGATGAGATAGCCTCCGCGATCACTGAGCTATCCGGCGGTACTTCCGGGATCGTCAGCGCGGTCGGGCAAACCAAGGCGGCGACCATCGAGATAGAGGCTGGATCAAGGGATATCGCTACGGCCGTACTATCGATCAGGAACGGTATAGCGGCCACCAAGAGCGGCGCCGCGACGACAGCGGAGGCTATTGAGTCACTTGATAAAGGCCTCATTCAGCTGAACCTTCAACTCCTGGATGCGTCAAGGCTGAATGCGGATGGTGGCAAGTCCTCCGATGCGATCATAAGGACGCTATCGGGTGTCGTATTGCACGATCAGAGTGACACAATCAGGTATGGCGAACTTGATACAGCGACGGCGCGTCTCCAGCACAAGCAATGGGTTTCCAAGGTGCTTCTGCATAATTCGGGAGCGCTGCATCTCGATCCGGCCGTGGTCGCCGATTCCCATGCCTGTGACCTTGGCCTGTGGCTATACCGGGATGGAGGGCTTGCGGCTCTTGATGGTCGCATCGATATCGACAGGCTTCAGGAGTACCATGATAAGTTGCACGTATTGGCCGCCAGAATGATCAAAGAGGGCTACACGACCGATGACGAACAGGAACGATTGATGATCGGCGAGCTCGAAACCCTCTCGGACAGCATCGCGCGATGCCTGGCCACTCTGGATAACAGCCATGCATGATGGAATGGACATTGGTTGCGCCCGATTTGTGTCACAAACCGCGCTCAGGGTCCTTGGCAGAGACGATGCCCGAGATGTCTGCGCGGGCGACATCTCGGAGGTGGTAGCCACCATCGCGTTCATCGATCTTCGTGACTTTACCAGGCTTTCGGAGGAGCTATCGCCCGAGGGAACGGTCCGTCTGCTCAATGATTGGTACGGTACCATTGAGCCTCTGATCGCGGCGCACAATGGGTTTGTCGACAAGTACATCGGCGATGCCGCGCTGGCGGTGTTCGTCGGTCCTGTCGACCGCGCGGTTCAATGCTGCATCGCAATCGTCAAGGCCGTCGAGGAACTGAACAGGGGCCGTCTTGCGGAAGGACTGTCGCCGCTCAGGGCTGGGATCGGCATGAATACAGGCATAGTCGCGCTCGCGGCGGTGGGGAGTTCCAGCCGCACAGACATAACGGTGATAGGAGATACGGTAAACGTGGCGGCGCGCCTGGAAGCGTTGACGAAGGTGTACGGCGTTGACATCATGTTCAGCGAGCACACATATGCTCGACTCAAGGATCTCGCGGGCTTCGAGCTTCGCTTTCTCGACCGGATAGTGGCGCGCGGCAAGAAGATTCCGCTATCCGTGTATGAGGCCTACGGTGGTGACCAGGAAACGCGTCGGGATGCCAAGAAGCGCATGCGGCCCGATTTTGACCAAGCGATCGCCTGGTATCATTATGGGCGGGTCGAGGAGGCTCGCTCCCTCTTCATCCGCTGTGCCGCCGCGTTGCCCAACGATGGCGCATCACTGGAATACTTGCGTCGCTGCTCCGAATTTGAGCGGACCGGCGTTCTCGAGCGGGCCGTTGAGATGAACGTATATCCGGTCTGGAGCCAGGAGTTTTCGGTCGGACACAAGACCATAGACCTGCATCACCAGAAACTATTCGAAGCGGTCGCGGTTCTGATGCGCATGATCGATGCGGAAGATTTCAGTCGCATCGGCTCGGTTGTGGAATTTCTGGCCAAGTACATTGTGGTCCATTTCAACACCGAGGAAGAGCTTATGAAATCCTGCGCTTATCCGTTCTACGATGACCACAAGTCGCAACATGACCGTTTTGCCGTGGTCTTTGCCGACCTGGTCCGTGAACTCCAGGCAGGCGGGCATGGAGGTGTCTACGTCGCGTTCCGGGTCCGCATCCTTATCGTCGACTGGCTGCTCAATCATACGACTAAAGCGGATCCGCACCTGGGTCATTTTCTGTCAAGAGCGGCATGCTGAGGAACCGTTCGTGTCTGTGGGTCCATTCGGGCGTCGAAGCCTACTATGGATGAGGACGCCTTATGGCTCGCGATATTCGACCGCAATACGCTCTATCTCTGCCCTGCATTCGACCAGCGCCTCATAGACTCCAGAATCGAGGTGGGTACCCGATAATCCTGCCATGTGCCGATAGGTATCCTCGAAGCTCCATGCCTCCTTGTATGGACGCTTCGTCGTCAGGGCATCCAGGATATCCGCCGCCGCGACAATGCGCGCTTCTATCGGTATGGCCTCCCCTTTCACACCATGGGGGTACCCTTTGCCATCCCATCGTTCATGGTGGCCTTCAATAATTGCCAAGGCTGCGCTAAACGGTGGCCGCGGAAGGTATCGAGAGAGGGCCTCGTTGAGTGAGCTTATTATCTGACTTCCTTTTTCTACATGCGTCTCCATAAGCGTGCGCTCATCGGGAGTGAGCGGTCCCGGTTTGAGCAATACCGCGTCGGGGATCCCAACCTTTCCGATGTCGTGCAGCGGTGAATACCACAGGATTTCACGACGAGTGCGTGGGCTCAATGCCTCCTTGTAATCGGGCTTATTCGCCAGACACCGAGCCAGGACCATGGAATATAGGCTGATCCGGTTCAGGTGTTGTCCGGTCTCATTATCACGGTGTTCCATCGACTTTACGAAGGCTTTCGATGATTCAGCCAGCAGAAGCTGGACAAGATAGTGGTGGTAAATCGCGCCGGCCAGTGATGATCCAAAGCGTTCAGCAATGGGTATGTGTGCCCCCTGGTAAGCATCGATGGTCCGCGAATTCAGGAAGAGAAAGCCAACACAGCGCTCTCCAAACACCAATGGCACGGTAAGTGACGATCTGAATCCCTCTTCAAGAATGAGACTGGTTGGTTTCGATTTGCTCGCGCGGGCATGGGCTTCGAGGTTATTGATGATGCGCACACGACGTTCGCGCGAAACCTCTCCGAGGCTGGTATCATCAATCGGCATGGAAAAGCCAGGGCCGATCCGGGGCTCGGCAGCCGTCGTGAACGCCGCCTCCGCTACAACCTCACCGAATTGGTCAACAAAAGCAACCGCCAGTCGCTCGCACGGCAGGTATCGGGCAAGAACCGGGTAGAGAGCCTGAATGGTCGATTCAAGATCTGACTGCCCTTCCATTACCGTAAGCAGGTCTCGATCAAACTCGATGTCCTGGATGATCGCATTCGAACGGTGCACGATGTCACTGGTCTCAAGCCAGCTCTCGTCATTTTCAAGGATCTTCATGCCAGGCTTAGATACCGCCCGGTTGATTGCGCTGATCGTGACTTTGATGCGCTCGAAGGCCTGTTCCTGTATTGCTGACAGCGCCCCTATTCTGATGCTCAGCAGAATGAGCATGAGCGCGGATAGCGCGATGAGGATGCCCGCTCCGAAGATGCGTTGTCCTGTGATTCGATACGAGTCATTGCTCAGGGCAGTCGCATAGTTGCGCAATATGGCTCGCATGACATCCCGATCAGGAGCGGCGGCTATTTGACTTATCAATTCCTCGTTCGATCGAGTATCTTCAAGACTCGATAACGCGGCATGGGTGATTTGAGCCATATCGGCATCGGGAGGCGCGGTCAGAATTTCCATTACCGCCGTGTTGATGACCTGTGATTCCTGCCGAGTATTCTCTCTCGATATCGGGAGCAGAACCGCAAAGACACCAAGAGCGGCAGCGATGAGCGCAAGGAGCAACGCCAGTACTACGCTTGCCCGCGAAGTCCGCCTGGTTGCATCGGCAATGCTCTGGATCTTTTGATCATGCCCTCTCGTAATGTCTCTATTGCCTTTGTCTCGTATGGTTGTCATATCACAATCTTACCACTAACCCTGATACTTCGCCAGCAATATGCACATTTCCATATGCACTTGGATTCAATTAATTACTTACTGGAAGAAATCTTACCCCAGGCAGGTTCTTGTGTCTCCGGTCTCTGGCGCTGGCACATGGCTCTTTGACAGATGTGAAGAGCTGGTATATGCTGTTTGCTTCGGATATGCAGAAACGATGATACATCTGGTTTTTCTCATGATACCTCAAAAAAGTATGTATAATTCTCACACATGGGCACATGGCGGAATGTGGGCCATCGACAAGGATGAGCCATGAGACATTTGTTCAAATATCGCACAGTACTGGTCTTTTATATTCTTGCACCTGTCATCCTGATCGGCATATCCATCAGTGCCATAGCCACCTTCACCGGTGCCAATGCCATTCGACAGATGGTCAACTATCTGGGGTATGAGACCAACTCGCGTATGGTATCCGATATCAGTCGCTTCCTGCGGGTGCCCATACTTGTCAACGAAATGAATGCGGATGCCCTGAATTCCGGTAGAATCGGGCTCGATGATGTCGACATGATGGAATCGCTCTTTACATCCCGGGTCAAATATACGCCAACTGTCACGAGTGTCTATTTCGGAAATACCAAAGGGGGGCTTATTGATGCCGGGCGGGAGGGTCCGAAAGGTTCTCTCTATGTCATAGTGACCGACGGGTTCAAGAATGGCCTCTTCAAGAAATTCAGCCTGCGGGACAACGGACACAAGGAAAGCCTCATATCCGCTATACCTGGTTTCGACGCCAGAGTTCGACCATGGTACAGGTCGGCCGTCGCCGCCGGCAAGCCGACATGGACAGAACCGTTCCTGCTCTTTACCGGGCAGGACACATCCATATCAGCGGTTCATCCTGTCTATGCGACCAACAGAGACCTGCTCGGTGTGTTATCGGTCGATATATTCCTCTCGCAACTCGATGAGCTGCTTGTAGACTTGCAGGCGAACCTTACGGGGTACTGCTTCATCACGGACGCTTCCGGGAAGGTACTGGTTTCGCCCAAACGCGATGCGCTTGCGGATATTCTTCAGAAGAGGTCGTTGGAATCCGTTTTTGCGGTTCCCGGAGCGTCTGGGAAAGGGTCTGTCGATTATTCGGGCGACCTGGTTGAGCATGGGGTTCGGTATAATGTCCATGCGCGATCCTTGCCGGACGACATAGGCCTTGATTGGTATGTCTTCTCAATCTATCCGGAGAGTGAATTTGCCAAGCTCATAGGATTCAACTATCCCGCCATCATCATGGGCATCCTGGGATCATTTCTCCTCGTCATAGCCATATCCATCGTCCTGGCGTCAATCTTCAGGAAACCGATCAATAATCTCGTCATCTTTTCTCAAGAACTGGCCAAGGGAGAATGGAACAGGACACCAGAGGCGTCATTCCTGTACGAAACCGAAATCCTCAGGGATTCTCTGCTCGCAATGAAGCAGGAATTGAGCGATTCATTCAGCAAGCTGAATGGCGAAATTGAGGCAAAGAACAAGGCGAACGGAGAGATCAAAGCCCTGCTCTCGGAGAAGGAACTGATCCTGAAAGAAGTCCACCACCGGATGAAAAATAATCTGAGCGTTATTGTAAGCCTGCTGAGGTTGCAGGAAGGCACGACCGATGATGCCAATACCACCGCAACACTGCAGGAAGCATCGATGCGTATTCAATCGATGATGCTACTCTATGACATGCTCTTCCAATCGGAGAATTTCCTTGAGGCGGATGTGGTTCACTATATCAGGAACATAATCAATGAATTGTCATCCCACTATGATCCAGACAAGCGCGTGCGTGTCCGATGGGATACCGTGCCTATCACAATGCCTTCCAGGTTCCTTTTCCTGTTGGGGATTATCGTGAATGAAGTCATAACCAACTCCTACAAGTACGCGTTTCCCGACAGGGATGGAGAAATCGCTGTCCATCTCGCAAAGTTGGATGGTTCTGCTGAATTATCCCTCGGTGATAATGGAACGGGATTTCAAGGCAAGGCAGAAGACGGAGCCAGAACAGGCTTTGGTATGAGGCTCATAGACGCCCTTGTAGAGCAAATGGACGGGAAATTGACCATTGAGGGGACGTCGGGCGTGATGATCAAGATTACGTTCCCGCTGGTGCCCTGATCCAAGCCGTCCGGATACTTGCCATTATACACACGAGCGGGTACTATATTCCAGAATCCATGCCCCAAGGGAATCAGCCGTGAAAGTGTTCCATTCATTTGTACTGATAGTCATCCTGGCCGCCGCTCCGGCAATGGCCCAGGATATACTCACGGCGGACAAGTTCTTCAATCAGGTGTCTGCCAAATACTCTGCAATCAAGGATTATTCCGCCACGGTTCAGGTGAAAGCAGGCAAGCAGACGATGGCTGGAACGGTGATATACAAAGCCCCGTCGCTTCTGCGCATGGATTTTACCCAGCCCGCTTCACAAGTCATTGTCTACGATGGCCAGAGCCTCGTAATCTATGTTCCGGAGTTCAGGGCAGTGCTGAGCCAGCAGACTGGTTCAGCCGGTGCTCCGACGGCGGCTACCGGCGAGGGACTACGTATGCTGGGCCGGAACTATTCGGTGGCCTACGAGACAGGTCCCAACGCCGTGCCGTTGCCCGGTGCGGAATCGGAACAGGTTATAAGGCTGGTACTGTCACGACTCACCGTCGCGGAGGGTTTCAGGACAATCGTATTGTCCATAGACCCGGCTCGCTACCTGATACGCAGGATGGAAGGCACGACGCTTGCAGGGGACCTGATTTCCTATGACTTTGCCGGCATCAAGCTGGATCAAGGTATTCCTGATGCCAAATTCATATATGATTCGCCGGCATCGGCGAACATGTACAATAATTTCCTCTTCAGTTCAGAAAACTAGGGAGCATCGATCAACCCATGAGTGCCAGCGCGATAGGTGAACAGCTACAAAAGGCACGTGAGGCCCGCGGTCTCAGCATCGAGTACGTTGCCAGCGAGACGAACATAGCCAAACGGTACATAGCCGCCATGGAAGCGGAAGACTTCTCGGTTTTTCCGGGAGACCCGTACATAGTCGGCTTTCTCCGGAATTATGCCGAATATCTGGGGATAGACTCTACCTCGATCGTGCAATCCTTCAGGGGTTTGCGCATCCAGGAACAGCCCATGCCCATCCAGGAGTTGCTACAGCCAAAGCGTCTGCCGTTGAAGCCCATAATCGCCGCTGCCGTCGTCATCGTGGTCGCTCTTGGCGCCTTTCTGGTGGTTAGGCTGCTCAAGCCAGGCACCGCTTCCGCACCACAGGCGCTAACCAGGTCGGCTCCGGCGCAACTCACCATGGACAGCGCAACCTTCGAGAAGCGCCTGTACGAGGGTGATACGGTGCTGGTACCGTTCAACGGTGATTCATACCGCCTGACCATATCCAGGATTGATGATCGCGTGGCCATCCAGACACCGGTCGGGGTGTCGCGGTTCATGCTCGGTGAGGAAGGTTCGATAGACCTCAATAAGGACAATAAACCCGAACTAGTCGCGTTCATAGTCGATTTTCAGAAGAATGACGCGTCGAAGGGCGCCGTGGTCAGGTTGCAGGCCTCCGGTTCTCTGGCAGCCGCGCTTGGTATGCCCCAGCCCTCCGCAAGCGTCGACGCGAACACCTCAGGAGAGCCCGCTGTAACCAGCGCCGCTGTAGCCAGCGCCGCTGCAGCCGGCGCCATTGCACCCAACGCCGTTGTACCCAACGCCGCTACCGACCGGGCCAGCACACAGGATTCAATAGTGTTCTCGGGCAAGCGCAGTCCGTATCCGTTCGTGGTCAACGTCACTTTCCGCAACTACGCGATGTTCAGGCACGAGATAGACCGTCACGACCGCGAGGAGCATTACTACCACAAGGGCGATCAGATCAGTGTGACGGCCAACAACTCGGCCAAGCTCTGGATGAGCAACGCCGCCGCCTGCAAGCTTACAATCCAGGCTTCCGGAGGCCAGAGCGCCGACATAGAGATGGGCGCGCCTGGCGAGGTAGCCGTCAAGCAGATCCGTTGGACCCAGGGTGACGATGGTACCTGGAGCCTCGGCGTATACAACGTCAATTGAAGTCATTCTACATAGATAACCACGGTTGCGCCAAGAATCAGGTCGATGCCGAAGAGATGTCGGCGAGGCTCGAGGCAGGCGGCTGGCAACAGGCGGCCTGCGCCGCAGATGCCGAACTCATCATCGTCAATACGTGCGGCTTCATTGAGGATGCCAAGAAGGAATCGATAGAGGCGGTGATGGGGGTCAAAGCTGCCTGGCCTGGCAAGCGCGTGCTCGTGGCCGGCTGTCTGGCTCAGCGCTACCCCGACGTGCTTGGAGCCGACATGGCCGAGGCCGATGGGGTCTTTGGCAATGGTGACCTCTCGATGATAGGCGAAGCCGCTTCGGCGGCGCTGGCAGGCCAGCACACGATATCGATGCCGCCGCGCATAGCCTACCACCCTGCCCGGCGCTCTGCACTTATGGGTTTTCCGCGCTCCGCCTACCTCAAGATCGCCGAGGGCTGCAACAACCGCTGCTCGTTCTGCGCCATTCCGCTCATACGTGGCGACATCTCGTCGCGTGACCCCGACGACGTGGCCGCTGAGTTTGCCGAACTCGTTGCCTCAGGCGCGTGGGAGATATGCCTGATAGGGCAGGATCTGGGCTCGTATGGGCTGGACCTGGCCCGAAAGCCGCTGTTGCCCGAATTGCTTGCCTCCATATCGAGTATTCCCGGTGACTGGCGCGCCCGCATGCTGTATATCCATCCCGACAGGTTCCCGCGCCGCATTCTCGACGCATGCTCGGCCGATCCCCGCATACTGCCCTACTTCGACTTGCCCTTCCAGCACGCCTCGGAACGGATACTGGCGGCTATGAATCGTTCAGGCAGCGCGGAGGCCTATCTGGAGTTGCTCGGCGACATCAGGTCGGTGATGCCGGCCGCGGTGGTACGATCGACATTCCTGGTCGGATTTCCCGGGGAGCACGATGATGACTTTGCCGCCCTGAGGCGATTCCAGGAATCGGCCAGGCTCGACTGGCTGGGCGCCTTCGCCTATTCCCGCGAAGAGGATACGCCCGCTTATTCCATGAAGGATCGTGTTCCCAAGCGCGTGTCGGCCGCCCGCAAGGCTGAGATAGAGAACGCGCAGCGCACCATCACCGAGGCCGCGCTCCAACGGTTCGTGGGTACGACGCAGACAGTGCTCGTCGAGGAGCGCATAGACGGCGATGACCTGGCGATAGCCCGAGGCTACATGAACGCGCCCGAGGTAGACGGGGCCATCGTGGTGGTCGGCGGCCAGTTGAAGGCTGGAGATGTGCTCGACGTCTCGATCGCGGCCGTGCGCGGGGTCGATCTCGAGGCTGTCCCTCGTGGCGCCTGAGCTTCCGGAGTACCTCCGGGGCCTTAATCCGGAACAACTGACGGCCGTGCTCCACGAGCATGGCAATCTGCTGATTCTTGCTGGAGCCGGCTCAGGCAAGACCAGGGTGATCACGACCAAGATAGCCTGGCTTATCAGGGAACGGCGGGTCGCGCCTGAATCGATACTGGCGGTAACCTTTACAAACAAGGCGGCGGCGGAGATGCGCGACCGGGCGTGCTCCATCGAGCCATCGTGCGCCAGGGCCAACATGCGTACCTTCCACTCGTTCGGTTCGTGGTTCCTGAGGCGCAACGCGGCCGCGGCCGGGCTCGACCGTGATTTTACCATATACGATGACGACGATTCGACGACGCTGGTGCGCGCCGCCTTTTCCGACATGAGCCGGCCCGAGGCAAGCAAGCTGGCCTCGGCCATAGCGCGCGCCAAGGACTATGGCCTGTCGCCCGACGCGCCCGATCTTGAGCGACATTTTAGCGAACGGGATTTCAGGCGGCGCTATGCCGAATACGAACGCAGGCTGCGGGCGACGGGCAATGTCGACTTTGGCGACCTGATATCGCTGCCGGTGCGCGTGCTTGAACAGGAACCAGTCATACGCGAACGCACGCATGCCCGCTTCAGTGTCATCCTGGTCGATGAATACCAGGACTCAAACGTGGCGCAATTCGAACTCCTCAAGGCGCTCGCCGGCCCACAGTCGTATGTCTGCGTCGTGGGCGACGACGATCAGAGCATATACCGTTTCAGGGGTGCCGAGGTCAGGAACATCCTGACCTTTCCCGAGGTCTTTCCGGATACCACGATAGTAAAGCTTGAACGCAATTACCGTTCCTATCAGAGCATTCTGGATATAGCCAGCCGCGTCGTGGAGCGCAACGAGGGGCGACTGGGCAAGACGCTCAAGGCGACCAGGGTCGGGGGAGACAAGCCCATACTTGCCGTGCTGCGCGACCAGGACGAGGAGACGGCGTACTGCGTCCGCGTCATAGATGCTCACCTGCGCAAAGGCGGAGCGTTCTCCGATGTCGCCATACTGTACCGTACCAACGCCCAGTCGCTCGCCTTCGAGCGCGCCTTTCCCGCGGCCGGCATACCATACCGGCTCGTCGGAGCCCTGCGCTTCTACGAACGCGAGGAGGTCAAGGACGCTTTGGCCCTGCTTGCCCTGGCTTCAAACGCCCGCGACGAGGTGGCGTTCAGACGTATCGTCAACAAGCCATCGCGGGGCATAGGCGACGCCAGCATGGAATCGGTGCTTGAACTGGGATTCGCCTCAGGCGGAGATCTGGTCGCGGCGGCAGCCATTGCCCAGGCCAAGTCGGCCAAGGCCAGGTCAGGACTGGCATCATTCGCGGCGCTGATGCGATCCATAGGCAAGCGTCTGGGGCCGAGTGATCCTGACATCGATGACGATACGGCGCCGGGCCTCACCGCGGTGGCACAGTCCGACCGACCGGCCGCGACAGGTGCCGAGCCGCTGTCGGCGATCGTGGAGTTCGCCATACACGAATCGGGCCTCCTCGCCTACCACAAGAGCCAGGATGAAGTAGCAGGATCCCAGAAGGCATCCAACCTGGACGAGCTGGTCAACGCGGCCAGCGATTATCCGGCCACGAGGAGCGGACTCTCAGCCTTCCTCGAGGCTGTCGAGCTTGACCGGGCCATGTCGTCAGGAGAGGCCAGCCAGGATGCCGTCACGCTTATTACCATGCACAACACAAAGGGGCTCGAGTTCCCCATCGTCATCATAGCCGGCATGGAACAGGGCCTGTTCCCGCGCGATGACGACGATGGCGACGACCTTGAGGAACAGCGAAGGCTGTTCTATGTCGCGCTGACACGCGCCAAGGATGAGCTGCACCTGACCTACTGCAGACGCCGGCTCTTCCGGGGCAGGATCATGGATTACCAGCCATCGCGGTTTCTCGCCGAGGTGCCCGGATCGATGCTGCGGACCTTTGGCGGCAAGCTTGATCTGTCCGCGGCACAGGCCGCCGGAAGGTGGAAGGCCGGCATGCCCGTGTACCATGACGACCATGGCTCGGGCCGCATCGTCAAGGTTTCTCCTGCCGGGGAAGCCGGAGTCTGCGTGATGGTGCGCTTCGAGACAGGCCGCACCCTGCAGTTCTTTCCCAAGTTCACCAGCAAACTTGAGATCATCTCGGATTGAAGTGGAGTAGCTATGGATGATCTTTTGCGGTTGCTGCCGGCGATCCGCCGCATCCGGGGCAACCGGCTGTACGCCGCCGATGGCACTCGCCTTCTGGACATGTGGCTCGACGATAGCCGTGGCATACTCGGTGACCGCGACCGCTTCGCGCGCACACACGCATCAAATGCCGCGGACAAGGGCCTGACCAGACCCTACCCCGGACTCCATGACACGCGCTTCCGCAAGGCCCTGGAATCGGTGTGGCCAGGCTTTGGCACAGTGCGCGTCTTTGGCAGCGAGGAGCGCGCATTGCGGGCGGCACGCGATGTGCTCTGCGCGGCTGGGCCAGAGAATGAGCAAGCTGCCGAACCATTCGCGGAGGCAAGGTTCGTGCTGGCCCGTCCATTTGCCGCAATCCCTGCGTTAGCCATGATAGCGATGCCGCGGCTGCCCTGCCCGCGCCCGTTCTCGCCATGGTGCCTCATGGCCCGCGACGGGTCGCCGGAGGCACAGTCGCTGGCGCTGGTACCAGGCGATATTGTTCCGGCGCAGAGCCTCTATGCCGCCGCGAGCGGGCTGGCCCGGGTCGGTTCAGCCATTCGCGATGGCTATGGCGAGGAGATGTGGCGCAGCTTTGGCGCAAGGCTGGATGAATGGTTCGAGCGCAGGGGACCATACCTCTTTGCTCGGGTAGCCGAGCCTGACTACACTGACTTCTTCAAGACCGCGCTCGCTGGTGGGGCGCTGTTGTCTCCACGTCCCGACGCTCCATCGATCGTTCCGCCTGACTGGGATGACGGTGAACTTGTCAGGCTGGCGCGGGCGCTACAAACGATCCACAAGGCCTGAAGTCTTCAGGGTAGCACAGAGGAGTATCGCATGCCATCGACAGCGCTCGCCTTGTTCACCATAGTCATCTGGAGCACACTGGCTCTCTTAAGCGCCGGAACCGCCCGGCTGCCGCCGCTTTTCGCTGTCGGAGTCGCGCTGTGCATAGGCGGACTGGTCGGCATCGTGCGCATCCGCGAGTGGAAGGTGCCGCTCCTGACGCTGGCAGTCGGCGTCGGCGGCATCTTTGGCTACCACGCGCTTCTCTTTGCCGCCTTCAGGCTGGCCCCCGCCGTCGAGGTAAACATACTCAACTACCTGTGGCCGCTCCTCATCGTCGTGCTGACCCCGGTGTACCTGCGCGGCTACACGCTGTCCGGACGCAATATCATCGGGGCGCTCCTGGGTCTCTGCGGGGCGATCCTGGTTGTCAGCGGCGGCAAGCTGACACCTGACTTCTCCAGCCTGCCTGGCTTTGCGCTCGCGGCTCTGGCCGCCTTCGTCTGGGCCAGCTACTCGCTGCTTTCAAAGCGGCTCAGCTCCTTCCCCACCGGCGCGGTTGGCCTCTTCTGCCTCGTGTCCGGGGTACTGGCTCTGGCGCTCTGGGCCGCCGGTTCGGTGATGACATCCGGATCGCTGGCTATGCCAATAGTCTCCGGCAAAGAGGCGGCCTGCCTTGTGCTGCTTGGACTCGGCCCTATGGGCGGCGCGTTCTACACCTGGGACGCGGCCCTGAAGCGCGGTGATCCGCGGACCATAGGCGCCCTTGCCTACCTGACGCCCTTGCTGTCGACAATCAACCTGATGTTGTTCGCCGGCAAGGCAGTCTCGATCACCGCGCTTGTGGCGATGGTCCTGATCATAACTGGGGCGGTGGCAGGGTCGATGAATCCGCGTCGAGCCGGCGGCGCCTCGGCCTGAGGTTGAGTATGACCACGCCGGCCAGAATCAAGGCTCCGCCCTCAAGCTGCAATGCGGTAAAACGTTCGCCGAGCAGCAGGGCCGACAGCAACACGGTAAAGAGCGGCTCTATGGTTGAGACAAGCGAGGCATCGGCCGACCCGATAAGCCTGATTGACGCGAAGAGCGTTATTATCGGAATCACCGATCCGATCGTCGCTATACCTATGACTCCGGCGATCGCCAGCGGCGTCGTGGGCAGGAAGAAGGCGCCACTCGCCAGGGTTATTATCCAGTATACTATCGCGGCGGCGGTCATCACGTTGGTGGTGGCAAAGACGGGGTCGAGTGTCGCGAGGATGCGCTCGCCGGCCACAAGATACGCGGCATAGCTCAGCGCCACCGCGAGCCCGAATACGTACCCTATCGCCGGATAGTCGCCGCGGGTCCACAGCGTCAGCACACAGCCCAGTCCAGAGGCGAGCAAGGCCGCTATCTGTGCGCGACGCGGCCGGCGTTTCAGGAAGAGCATCGACATGCCGACGACAAAGGCCGGATACAGGTATAGCAACAGCGACGCTATGCCCGGGTCAAGGAACCTGACCGCCAGAAAATACAGGCCGGCTTGGGGGGAGAATCCAAGCACACCGAGCAACAGCGCGTTGCGGTATTCGCGGATGGGTCGATGCTGGCCGCCTCGGCCGAGCACGACCGCCCAGAGGATGACGGCGGCGAGGCTGAAGCGCCACGCAAGCGCTTGCGCGGGCACCATGCCCTGCGAATAGGCCAGCTTGGCGAACAGCCCCAGGGTGGAAAAGGTGATAGCAGAGATCGCCGCCAGGGCCACTCCCTTGAACCGCGCCGCGCCGACAGCCGAGTCCAGCGGTGTAGTGTCCGCCGGGGTATTCACGAGCCTGAATCGAAGGCGATGCCGCCAAGCGCATAGTCGTCCGGCCGTATCGATGCGCGCAGGCGTTCGGCATCACCGAGCTTGCGCTCCAGATCGGGAAGCCTCCAGGTTCCATCGGTCCCGACCGGTTCGCCCGATTCGTACGCTGCCAGTTGCTCCACGGCTGCGCCGGCAGCTGCAGCATTGCGCGGCCTGGCCGATTCGGGCAGGCTTGCCGGTTCCGGAGCCTTCAGGGCCGCCGGTGACGCCAATGCCTTGGCGTATACCAGCCTGCGCATGTTCTCCGCCTTGATTCGCTCGTTGTCCCTGGCAACCCTGCCGGCACGTATGGCCGGTATCGCCCAGAACAGCGCGGAGAACGCCAGCGGCACCACGCCCAGACCAATGGTCATTACCGCGAGCGGGTTCGCGGCAAACGACGACAGGAGCCGTCCCACAAACCAGAATAGGTACGTGCCGCCGGTGACCTGGCTCGCGGCCAGGCGCTCGTATGCCAAGGAACAGTAGAGGAAGTACGATCCGAACAGCAGGTTGACGCCATTGATGGCCGCGTACCAGCCATTTGATTTCTTGTCGTTGGCGGAGAAAGATACGAGCCGCTTGAACGGCGAATCCGCGGCCCCTGAATCGTCCGACCGCGCACGCAACAGCAATTTCGGGAAATGGTAGTAGACGGTGCCATTGTCGCTGACTTCCGGGCTGCCCTCGAACTCGTAGAGATAGCGGTTGATGGCCCGGTCGGCGGCATCTGGTGACAGGCCGGTCACCGTCATAAAGTCTTCCAAGAGGACCACGCCCTTCCTGGCGCGCGCGAGCGCGACGAAGGCACGCTTCTCCACAGCGTCGTGGTCTGCATTGGGGTCTGGCTCGCCGAAAACAAACGAGAAGATAGCCTTGCTGAGCGGGCGCCTGTCCTCCCGCGACCGGCCGCGCGATTGAGACTCGTAGCGACGCTGGTTTGGCGACTTGAAGACTTCGTTGTAGAACCATATCCGGATGAATATGTCTATCAGCCGCGTTACGAGCATGCCGCTGCCGCCACGGCTCCGGCTCTTGCCGTTGCGATCCGAGGCGCTGACCGCCACCGATGCCAGAACGGCCAGCACCGCGAGCGCTATGAAGAGCGCGAAGTAACCGACGAGCATCACCATGATCCATGCCTTGAACAGAAACGTGCCTACGGCGGCCGCGCCCTTGCGAAACGCCTTCATGAAGCGCGCAAGGCTCGGTCCGAATCCCCGGTAGCGACTTCTGAACCCGTTCGGGAACGAATACAGCATTTCTCCCGAATCGGTGACCTTCAGCCGGCCATCGTACTCGTCGGCCACCGCTGGCAGCTCGGCGTCAATCTGCGCCTTGGGCAAGCCGGTAAATGCGACGATATCGGCCGGGGCGGCCTCGCCGCTTCGCTTCCTGAAGGCACCGACTATGGCGTCGCGCACCGCGTCCTTCTTGTAGTCCAGCACTCGTACAGATTCGGACATCAAAAGCTCCTTGTACACGCGCTCTTGTAGAGCGCATCGTATTCCCGCGCCGATTCATCCCAGGAAAAATCCAGGTTCATCGCGCGCTTGCGCATATCCGCTATCAGATTCGGCCTGTTGTAGTACGCCCACACTGCCCAGCCTGTCGTATCATAGATAGAGCGCGGTGTCAGCTGGTCAAACAGGAAGCCCGTGCCGGTGCCGGTATCCTGGTTGAAATTCGATATGGTATCGGCGAGACCGCCGGTGCGGTGCGCTATCGGCAAGGTGCCATAGCGCAACGAGTACATCTGGTTGAGGCCACAAGGTTCGTACCGGCTCGGCATCATGAAAAAGTCGGCTCCGGCCTCTATAAGGTGGGCAATCCGTTCCGAGTAGCCGATGCGCGCATTGAAATTCGGAAGATTGGCGGAGAGTACGCCAAGCTCCGATTCGCACCATGCCTCGCCGGTGCCCTGGACAACAAATTGCAGGTCCATGTCCTGGCATAGTGATGCGGCGCAGCCATAGGTCGGACCGAACAGCTCGCCTACGCCCTTTTGGTCTGTCAGCCGCGACACCATGCCGACAAGCGGTTTGTCCGGTGCGACAGGCAAGCCGAACTCCCGTTGCAGAGCCGCCTTGCACGCGGCCTTGCCCGACATATCATTGGCAGAATACGTGGCGGGCAGATAGGAGTCCGCGGATGGATCCCAGTCCGCTCCGTCGACTCCGTTCAGGATGCCTACCAGACTGGCGCTTCTAACCCTGAGGAGGCCGTCAAGCATGCAACCCAGGGCTGGAGTCTGGATCTCCCGCGCATAGGTTGGCGAGACAGTCGACAGGCGGTCGGCGCTCGATATGCCAGCCTTCAGGATGTTGACCGCGTCGTAATATTCGAAGCCAGCCTCGTGGTACAGCTCCCATGGCAGGCCGAAGTATGTATAGTTGTCCTTGTGATAGACGCCCTGGTAGCCCAGGTTGTGGATGGTCAGTACGCTTGACGCGTTCCTGAACGACGGCTCCTGGTAGCGCTGGTAGACCGGCACGAAGGCACTGGGCCAGTCATGTGCGTGAAAGACGTCAGGCATCCAGTCAAGCTTCTCGCAGAGCCTGAAGGCCGCCCTCGAGAAGAATGAGAATCTGCGGGCATTGTCTGAATAATCGGGTTCTGATTTTGAACCATAAATGCCTTCACGGCCGAAGAATCCGACATGGTCTATGCAATAGACCAGCACTTCGGACTGCGGCAACACAGTGCTGTACACTGTCGCGTGTTCGGTTCCCCAGCCCATCGGTACGTCCAGTGTTCCCGGCATGGCGGTCAGGCTGTCGAGCGGTATCGACGCATAGCGTGGAATTACGATGCGCACATCGTGACCGATCCGGCTCAGGGCTCTGGACAAGGCAGAGACCGCGTCGGCAAGACCGCCTGATTTGGCAAAGGGCGTTGCCTCGCTTGTTACCATCAAGACATGCACGGGGCCGCTCCTCGATATGGTTATGTTCAAAGACTATTGAAACGCATGGAATTTTTCAACGGCCTGCCAAGAGCCGGGACAGACGCGCTTGCCCGACAAGTATAATAACAACCGAAGGCGAGAGCAATCGCAGAGCGAGAGCAATCGCAGAGCGAGAGCAATCGCAGAGCGAGAGCAATCGCAGAGCGAAAGCAATCCGCTATCCGGTAGCGGCGGTCCGTTCGGAGAAGGGGCTGGCGCGGTCGAGCACGGCGCGAACTATCGAGCCCTCCTGGCCGACCAGGCCCGGATCATCGGCCAGCAACGCCATCGCGTCGGCCCGCGCCGCCTCAAGAAGGTCAGCGTCTCGTATCGGATCGGCGAAAGAAAGCCGCAGCGCACCAGCCTGGGCGGTGCCGGTGATCTCGCCTGGACCGCGTATGCGCAGGTCTTCCTCCGCTATCGCGAAACCATCGGTGGTCTCCTTCATCGCCATGACGCGACGTTTGGCCTCCTCCGACAGCCGAGCGCCTTCCTCACCTCGCTTCTCCGACCACACCAGAAAGCAATACGACTGCATCGAGCTGCGGCCAACCCGTCCGCGCAATTGATGCAGCGCCGAAAGGCCGAAGCGCTCGGCGTGTTCTATTACCATGCATGTTGCCTCCGGCACATCAACGCCCACCTCGACAACGCTGGTCGCGACTATGAATGACAGCGCGCCAGAGGCAAATGCCGCCATGGTCGCGCGCTTCACGTCCTCGGCAAGGCGCGCGTGTATCAGCCCACCACGGAATTCCGGGTAGACCTGCGTGGATAGACGGACGAACATGGCCTCGGCATCCTTGAGGGCCAGCTTGTCGGAGCGATCGACGAGCGGATACACAAAATACGCGCGGCGGCCGGCGGCAAGCTCCTTGCGGACGAACTCGTATACCTTTGTCTCGTTGCCGTCCCGCGCCAGGTGGGTCTTGATAGGTAGTCTGCCCTTGGGCATGGTCAGTATGGTCGATACGCTCAGGTCTCCGAACGCCGTCAGAGCCAGGGTCCTGGGTATGGGCGTCGCCGTCATCATGAGCATGTCTGGTTTTCTACCCTTGGCTCCAATCGCCAGCCTCTGCAATACGCCAAAGCGCTGCTGCTCATCGACGACAACCAGCCGCAGGTCCCGAAAGGTCACATCGTCGGAAAACAGCGCGTGCGTCCCGATGGCCAAGTCGACATCGCCACGGGCCAGAGCCTCGAGCAGCGGTCGCCTGGCGGCATCGGCCACATTGCCTGACAGGTACGCGAGCCTGACACCGAGCGGTTCAAGCAGGCGAGCGGCCGTATCGGCGTGCTGGCGTGCCAAGAGCTCCGTCGGAGCCATCAGGGCAGCCTGTCCGCCGTCGGCGATTGCGTACAGGGCGGCGAAAAACGCGACTAGGGTCTTGCCCGAGCCAACGTCGCCCTGCAGCAGACGCGCCATGGGCCAGGGGCCAGCCATATCGGCTGCAATCTCCGCTATAGCCGTCTTCTGATCCGGGGTCAGGTCGAAGGGCAGGCGCTCCTCGAGCGAGGCTGCCAGCCGATCCGGAGGCGCTGTACGATTACGCGGCTCGCTCCGGCGCGCGGCAGACCTGCGCGCTATCATCACCTGCAGGTAGAAGAGCTCCTCGTAGGCCAGCGACCTCCGCGCGGCGATGGTCTCGTGAGGCTGCGCGGGCGCATGGAGTGAACGGAGCGCCTCCGCCTTGCGGAGCAGATCCCGTCCCGCGCGTATCGACGGCGGAATCTCGTCATCGACAGAGCCCCATTGTGCCAGACCCCGGGCGACCAGCTTCCTGATTGTTGACTGCCCCAGCCCATCTGTCAGAGGGTAGACGGGCAGCACGCCGTCGGGCAGGTTGGGTGTTGACTCGTCGACGACGTCCGCGTCGAAAGAAGACGACTGCAACTCGGCGAAGCGATATTCGAATTTGCCGTACAGTTTGAGCCGTGCCCCGACAGGCAGACTGCGCTCCAGGAATGACCGGTTGAAGCAAACCAGTGCGGCACTGGTGCCCTTTTCGTCTTCGACCATGACCTTGAGGGTCCGCATGCGGCCAAAGCCAAACCAGACATGTTCCATCACCGTAACGCGACAATTGACAGGACCCTGGTGGCAGGCATCAAGCAGACGAGGTACCGAGCGGTCCTCGTAGTCGCGCGGAGGATAGAGCAGCAGGTCGGCGGCGGTATATATTCCGAGCCTGGCAAGGCGAGCCATGATGGTGGGCCCGGCGCCCTTGAGGTCTGATACCGGCGCGGCAAGTTCCCGTACGAACATGCCGGCTGTCCTAGCGCCAGGCCGCGGCCGCGAGCAGCCAGCCGTAGAAGTCCAGCCCCGCGGCCGGTGTGTCGGGGTCGAAATTCCTGCCATCGACCAGGGTCATGATGCCTTCTTCCACTACCCCGAGCACGGAGTCGAAATAAGGCGAGCCGTATGGTACGTCTGGCACTGGACTCGTGGCTTTGGCGGCATATCGCTCCGTGTATCGGACCGCCATCTGTCGGTCGCCGTGCGTCATAAGCATCCAGAGGAACAGCGCGGCATCCTTGCGGGTGGCGGCCGCGCCTGGCAGCGCTCCCGTGTTCACATACCACCCCGCCGCCCTGAGCCGCTCGAAGAGTACGCCAGGTGCCCAGCTGGCACCACCGGTGATGCGGTCAAGCGCGTTGGATTCGGCCTGCGCTACAGCGGCCATGCCGACGAGCGGTATGGGGTCCCTGGTCAGATAGGCCGATATCCCGGAATCCATCGTCGCGCCCGAGTCGCGGAGCGCCCAGGCTTTCTGCCGCTGTTCGCCATACAGCGTCGTATAGGCTTCATCGAGGAACGGCAACGACGCGTCGAAGACCGCGAGCGCCTCGCGCGGCTTGCCTGCGGCCAGCAACACGGACCCGAGCTCTGCCTTGATTCGGTAGGCTTCGTCGGCGACCGCAATGGCCTTCTGGAGTATGGCCAGCCGTTCATCGGGCGTCTTTGCGAGCCTGGAGGCGACAACAGAGGCGATCTCGTCACCACCATACGCCGCCCTCGACTCATCCAGCCTCTTGGTCGCGGTCATGCGCTCTCCCGCCTGCAGGGCGGCCTCGGCAGACAGCGCCAGAATTCTGGCTTGTCTTGTGGCATCGCCGGAAGGCACCGCGAGCAATTCGGTCAACCGGCGCCTGTCAGCCGCCAGGTCGACGGAACCGGGCACCGCTCGTGAGCGCACCAGGTCGAGTTCGATGGTCTTCAGTTCGGCGGCGCTGGCCTGGGCGTCAGCAGCGGCGGGAGCATCATAAAGGACATCGCGCTGGATAGTCGCGCATGATGAGAGTCCAGCCGCGATAGCCATTCCGGCTACTGCCGCCATCAGGGTGCAAACCAGCGGCTTTGCTGTTCGGGTTCTACTGTCAAGCATCGTCTTCATGGTCAAGCAGCCTTTCATCGGCCGGCATACGCACGCAAGGTGTCATCGGCGCCGCGCACTACCAGGTCCAGGGTTCCGTCGCCATCGATATCGATGAACGAAGGCGCTCCGCTGCCGGAGACCGGGAAACCTGGCAGCGGCGCCATATCGCCATCACAGGCGTAGAGCGCATCGCCGCCGCCAGACAGGTACAATTCCTCACGCCCGTCGCGGTTCGAGTCAAAGGCAACGACCGAAAGTCCGCGCGACTGGCCTTGCCGCACCGCTACCTTGTCGACAGTGGAGCCATCAAGGCCTATCTTCCAGAGCATGCCTTCAGCCGAGAGCGCGAATATGGAGCGCCAGCCTGGTGCCCATACCGGCGTCGCGTCAAAGGTACCCTGCAGCGGCACGGGGAACCCTTCGGCCAGAGTCCCTTCGGTGGTGTACGCGCTGAGCTGCCCGGACTCAGTTACCGCCACAACAAGCGCGTGTGCTGGCCCGGAGGCAGAGGCGCCGGCGGGTTCGACCAGGGCTGGAGCAGCCGAGGCGATGCCGGTCAAGCTGACTGGCCAACCGGGCAGCAAGGTTCCTTGGTTGTCAAACAGATATAGTTCGGACTCAAACGATCGTGGAAGCGCCGCCATCATATCCTGCCCCGCCGCGCCATTCACCGCAACCGCGCTGCGTAAACGAGCGCCCAAGGTGCTTGAGAACCGTGTCGAGCCGTCGAGACCGACAAGCAACAATGATGGACCCGATGAAACAGGCACCACGAGTCCCTTCCGCATGCGTGTAGGAGGACCGGAAACAGACTGTCCCGTCACCAACGGAAACCCTTCCAGCGGCTTGAGCGATGTATCCATGCGGTAGACCGTGCCACGATCGGATGCCGCCCACACGGCGCTGACCATGTCACCTGTCGTATCGAGTGCTACCCAGCCGGGGCCATCCATCGCGGTCTCGATCCGGTTGCCAGACGCCAGATCGAGCTCGATGATATTCGACCCGCTGGTCCACCACGCCAAAGGAGCGCCATTCTTGCTCCTGCCGACGATGGGTTCGCCGCGCATCCTGCCACCTGCCGCTATCGGGTAGCCGGGCAGCAGAGCCAGACCGGAAGTCGAGGCGGCCACCGCGGACAGTTCGAGCCGCATATGACCACGGCTCAGGCCGATCGCCGCCACGCCCCTGCCATATAGGCGGAGCGCCGCGGCAAGCCCGGAGTTGCCGCGCATGAAAAACGGCACGCTCCGGTCAACCGAATAATACAATGATGCCGATGATTCGGGCGATACACCGAAGGCGCTTTTCTTCCAGACATCGGTCTTGACCAGCAAGGAGCCGCTCCTGGACTCCTTGACGCAGGCTACGAGGGTCTCCGCGTTGGCGCAGACATACAGGAAACCATCATCGACGATGTAATATGGCTGCACGAGCCGTATGCCAAGGGCACCGATGAAGGTTCGCATGAACGGGGGAAAGGCTATGCGAGGCACGCGAGTATCGCCAACAACCGCCGACACGTCACGATCGATGACCATCGATCCGAATGCCTTGTCGAACACATCCTTGCGCGACCGCTCGTCGGCTATTGAGACGAAGAACACCGGATCAGGGCCAAGGGCGCTGCCGAACACGCCCATCTCCTCGCCCATCCATGAGAATAGCAGGGTCTGGATGCCGGCGCCAAGAGCCAGCCTGGAGGCCTTGTCCGCCGATTCGTACGCCGAAGCGGCTTCTGGCCCGAGTGCCGGCGCGGCCGCCCGCCACAAGTCACCAGGCTTGCCCGCGCTGATAAGGCTGTAGTACACGGTTGATTCAGGCAACCTTGACAGTAGTGCCGGCGTCCGCGACTGACGTCCGAGCACGGTGTTGACCGATTGGTCGCGCGATGCGGCAGGCACATCGACCGAAAGCGCAACGCGATCGTTGCTCAGGGCCAGATCGACTACGGACAGCGACGGAAAATCGATATTCCCGAGCAGAGCGCCCAGTGCGCCACCTGAAGACGCGATTGATTGGGTCATGGCTGTCGGGTTGGCCAGAAACCGGATGGAGCCGGTTCCCGGCTTGCCCAGAGCCTCGGCGAGCGAGGCGTCGATGCCGTCAGCGTCCTGATCGGCGGCCTTGGCCAGCAAGGCTTCCGATGAGGCGATTATGAGCAGATCGCGGTACCGCGTCGCGTACAGGGTAGCGCCAGAGGCGGAACCGTCAGCCGAATCGCCGAGCCGGTATACATATCGCGGCGGCAGCGCCCCGCGTTCGTACGACAGGCCCTTGACCGTGTCGAGCAGGTTCGGCGCTATCCTCAACGCCAGTGGAGCGAGCCTGAGCGCCGCCGATCGGTATCCGAGCCTCGCGACGGCTACAAAGGCACCGCCATCGTATAGAGCCGCGTCGACCCTGACATCGGCCAGGGTGGCAAAACCGCGGGTCCGTATGACAGGGGCTGATCTGATCGACCGCACCAGTCCGCGGGTGGCGCCAGACTTCGGGCCGGCCAGAATGGCGTCGAGCGCCTTGAGATCCAGCACCTCGCGCACGAAGGAGCCTGCGGATGGAACGCTTATATAAGCCTGGAAGCCTGCGGGCACGTGAGCCGCAGGGTCGCTCTTCCAGAGCGCCGATACCGCGAGCAGTATGGCCAGCGACAGCGTTGGCAATCCAACGACCACACCAATGCTCCAGGCAATGATGTGCCTGGAGCCTTTGCGCTTCGATCCATACGCTTCTGATTGTTCGCTGTCGGCCACCGCACCCTCCGTCATCCGCTCGATTGTCGACCAAAAACCGTTCTTGCGTCAACGCCTGACGGATGGTAGCATGGCATGGAGATACCGCCTGCAATCACCGGAAGGAGCCTTCATGAAACTACTCGAGCGCCTGAGAGCCATAGATGCCGAAGCCAAACTCATCGAACATATCGGAGCCATGCTCGGATGGGACCAGGAAACCTACATGCCCTCCGGCGCTATCGACGAGCGCGCCGATCAGCTGGCTTTCGTGGAGACCCTGTCCCACCAGAAGAAGACCAGTCCTGAAATCGGTGAGATTCTGGAAGTGCTCGGCTCGACATCGGCCAATCCATCCGGGCCCGAGTCGTTGTCAACAGTGGACCGCGCATATCTCCGCGTGATGCGCCGACAATACGACCAGACGACCAAGATTCCCGCCGAACTTGTCTCGGAGATGGCCCAGGCAACCAGTCTGTCCCAGGCTGCCTGGATAGAGGCCAGGAAGAACGATGATTTCAGGTCGTTCGCGCCGCATCTGTCGCGGATGCTCGACTTCAACAAGCAAATAGCCGCCTGTCTTGACCCATCACGCAAGCCATACGATGTATTGCTCGATCAGTACGAAGAAGGTGCCACCGAGCCCCAGATAGCCGCGGTATTCGGGGCGCTGCGGACCGATCTGGTCACCTTGCTTGACAAGATACGGGGCCGGCCCCAGATCGACGATTCGTTCCTGCACCACGAGTGCCCCACTCCAGCCCAGACGGCGGCCAGCGCCTACTTCATGAACGTGCTGTCCTATGACCTGTCAAGGGGCAGGCTGGATGTAACTGCCCACCCATTCACGACGACGCTTGGCTCGTCGGATGTACGCATCACCACGCGCTATGTGGAGAACTACTTTCCATCGAGCGTCTTCAGCACCATGCATGAGACCGGCCACGCGCTGTACGAGCTGGGCATCGAACCCTCGCCGGAGTACCGCCGGACATCGCTCTCGGAGGCCTCCAGCATGGCCATCCACGAGTCTCAATCCAGGCTCTGGGAGAACATGGTCGGCCGATCGATGGGCTTCTGGATCCAGCATCTCGCCAGCCTCAAGAATATGCTGTCCCCCGTGCTCAACGGCATAGGACTCGATGATTTCTACCGGGCCATCAACAAGGTGCAGCCATCGCTAATACGAACCGAAGCCGACGAGGTAACCTATGGCCTGCACGTTATCCTGCGATTCGAGCTGGAGAGCCGGATGCTGAGCGGCGATCTGCCCGTCTCCGATCTGCCCACCGCCTGGAATGAGGGAATGCAGCGGCTACTGGGCGTGCAGCCACCGGACGATGCGCGGGGTTGCCTGCAGGATATACACTGGTCCATGGGCTCGTTTGGATACTTCCCCAGCTACGCCCTGGGCAATCTATACGCGGCGCAATGGTGGGCTTCAATGAAGGTACAGGGCCTGGATCCAAAGGCCGCCGTGGAGCGAGGCGATCTTGGATCAATCCTGACCTGGCTCAGAAGCAATGTGCACAAATCTGGAGCCATGTACAAGCCAGGCGAGCTTGTAGAACGTATTTCCGGAGCGCCCCTCGATCCATCGCACTTCGTCCGCTACCTGAACGAGAAGTACGCCGGGGTCTATGGGTTCTGACCCGCTCCGGGCCGAGGCCGTGCGCGCGCTCATCGCGACAGCGGCGCTCTTCGCGGGTCTGGCCTCGGCGGCCATCATGAGATACTGGATGCGCCGGGGCGATGGCGGCGAGACACGACGCTTCATCATCATCATGGTTGCGTTCAGCGCCGCCGCCGCCTCTGGCGCCGCCGCCTTCATACAGGCGGCGCATCTGGGACAAGCGCCCGTCGGGAGCCTGTCATACGGTGCCGTTGGTTTTGCCGCCGGGTTGCTGGCAGGCGTCTTCCCGCGGGCGGCCGGCATCCCTATCGTTGCCATCCCGCTCATCGCGCTTGGTGTGGCCACGGCCTCGCTCGGCACATGGTCTGTGTGGGCAGATGACCTTGAGGCCGCGCGGCTTTCCGTGTATTCGGCGACAGACATGGCGACGAAGGGCGTGCTGACGGTGGCCGTGCCGCGCGGCCGAACCACAGAGCGCGATGTCGAGCTGAAGCCAGGTCCGGTAACCGTGGTAGTCGAGACGCTCGACATTCGCGGGCCGCTGTCGTTGGTCTTTGGCTCGAGGCGCTTCAGGGTTGCGTCGCTGCGGGCTGGCCCGGATGCGCTCGATCTGCGCGATTACGGTGGGCGCCTCCTCGATATGCGCGCCGACGGGCTGGCAGCCAGGGCGCTGGGCTTGTCGGCCTCGACTAGCGAAGCCAATCCGTTTGCGCCGCTGGAGCTGTCCACCGCGACATGGCACCTCGGGTCTGACGGTGTCATCAGGCTCGAGGCGCCGGCGGTCTACTGACCAAAGGCCTCAATCAGTCGGTCGGTCGCCTTGACCATGGTCGATCGAGGGCATCCGAAGTTGACCCTCGCGAAGCCATCGCCGCCGGTACCGAACCTGGCGCCGGCATCGAGCCACAACCCTGCCCTCTCCATAACCTCGGGGCCAACATCACCGCCAAGGCCCGCGCCCCTGAAATCTATCCACGCCAGGAAGGTGCCTTCACATGGTGTCACCTTGAGGGAGGGAGCCTCCGCCGCGAGTCTTGACACCAGATAGTCATAGTTGCCCCGCAGGTATGGCAGCAGTTCATCGAGCCATGGCGCTCCGTGCTCATAGGCAGCTATGGCGGCGGCGGTAGCCAGACAATTGGGAGAACCCATGCCACTGGCTGCCGACTCGCGGTCGAATGCGGCGCGCAGTGACGCGTCGGGCACTGTAATGAATGATGCCTGCAAACCGGCGATATTGAATGTCTTGCTGGGAGCCCAGCAGGCGACGAGCCGACGCTGCAAGGTGTCGCTCAGTCCCAGCATGGGCACAAGCTTGTTGGGGGCATAGACCAGGTCGGCGTGTATCTCATCCGATATGATTATGACATCGTGTCGCTCGGCGATATCGGCGACGGCGTTGAGTTCGTCGGCGCTCCACACCCGCCCGATGGGGTTGTGTGGGCTACAGAACACGAGCATCTTCGAGCGCACGCACGCTGCGTCGAGGGCTGCCAGGTCCAGTTCATAGCGGCCATTCCTGACCAGAAGAGGAGCCTCGACCGTGGTCCGTCGGTTGTCATCTATCAGGTGTTTGAACGGGTGGTATACCGGCGGCAGTATGGCTATGCCGTCGCCGGGCTTGGTAAAGGCCCGTATCGCAGTCGCTATCGCCGGCACTATGCCAGGCGAGAAACTCAGCCAGCTTCTGTCGACGGTTACGCCGTAGCGGGTGCGCATCCACGCGATGTAGGCATTATGGAATGCCTCGGGTTTTGCCGCGTAGCCGTAGATCGGATGCTCTGCCCGGTGCCTTATCGCCTCCACAACCTCGGGCGGTGAGGCCATGTCCAGGTCGGCTATCCACATCGGTATGACATCGTGGTACTTCGTCGACCGACACGACTCGGGACACTGCCACTTGACCGCCTCGGTGGCGGTCCTGTCTATGAGACTATCAAAATCGTACATCGGCATGCCTCAGAGCGATACGATGGCTTCGATCTCGACTAGTCCGCCCTTGGGCAGGGCGGCAACCGCGACGGTCGAGCGAGCGGGCTTGTCACCCTTGAAGTACGAGCCATAGACCTCGTTGACGACGGCAAAGTCAGCCATGTCCTTGAGGAAGATGGTCGTCTTGACTATCCCTTCGAGGGACGACCCGGCGGCCTCGGCAACTGCCTTGAGGTTGAGCATCGACCGTTCGGCCTGGGCGCGTACTCCATCGGCAAGTTCCCCGGTCGCCGGGTCGAGTCCAAGCTGGCCGGAGCAGAAAAGCAGCGAACCGCTCTTGATTGCCTGTGAATATGGTCCTATAGCGGCAGGGGCGCCCTTGGTGGCGATTACGGTCTTGCTCATGTTTCGTTCTCCTTGACGACTGGTGGTGGGGACGCCTCCGGGAGCAGTCCCGGAGAGCTTCAGGTTCATCGAATGATGATGGGCCAGTATGGCCCCGGGTTCGAATCCTGTCAAATGCCTGAAATACGCTCCGCTTCGATGATGTCGTCCGGTGTGTTCAGATTGACGAAGAGGCGCTGTCCTTCGCTGTAGCGTTCCACATTGTCTATGAGCACCATCTCATGCGGGCGCAGCACCGACTGTATCGAAGGTGGTTTTGTGCCGGCGCCTAGCGCGACCTCGATATACCCTGCCAGGTCTACATGGTAGAAGGCATGAAATGGCTCAAAGAACGGCCCCGATCGTGCCGCCGCGGCCACCGGATGCCGGCCTGCCGCCACTGAGGCGTCGATGTCAGCCGAGAGCCTGTCGACCCAGTCAGGTGCGAAGAACGGCATATCGCAGGCCACGAGGTAGACCCAATCGCTGGCCGAATGCTTGAGCGCCGTCAGCAACCCCACAAGCGGCCCGCCATCAGGTATCTCGTCTGGCACAACCCGGTAACCTAGGCCATCGAACGCTTCTGTCCTCGAGCTGATGGCGACCAAGTCATCGAACCTTGTACGCAGGCTGGTGGCGATCCTGGCTAGCAGGCGCTGGCCGGCAAATTCGATGTGCAGCTTGTCGCGGCCTTCCATCCGCCTGCCGCGGCCGCCAGCCAATACGCAGGCCGTTCCGAAAGTCGGACGTGCATCCTCTATCATGGCATCGAGTATCGACCGGATGCCATCGCCGAGGCAAGATGGGTGGCGGATCAGCTTGACGCGGTGCCGGAGGCCATTGTTTATATAGTTCATCGAAGCCTGCATCTCGCTATCCAACGCCACCGCCCCTTGTATGGATGGCCTTGGGTAACCGCTCCTGGCGGTGTCGATTATTTAAAGATGCAAGCTTCGATGAACTAATCATAGTCTACTGGCATTTTAACGTGATCGCGCCGCGGGGAGGATGTATGATCGAGCTGGTACCAACATTCTGTGGCAAGGACTGCGGCGGAGGAGCATGCCCTCTTTTGGCGAAGGTCGAGGACGGCAGGGTGACACAGATGCTCCACAATCCGGCGGGCATGGATCTGAAGCCGTGCCCACGGGGGTACGCCCTGCACCACGCCCACGACGCGCCCGACCGGCTCCTGTCGCCACTCATCGCTGATGGACCGCGCGGTTCGGGCCGGTTTCGCGAAGCCAGCTGGGATGAGGCGCTGGATATCGTGGTCCGCAGGCTCGGCGGCATCCGGTCCGATCACGGCCCGGCAAGTATTATCGGACTTGGCAGCGCTGGATCGACAGGCGCCCTGCACTCGAGCGAGAACCTGCTTGCTCGCTTCCTGAACGCCGGCGGCGGCGCGACAATGCTGGCAAGCAACTATTCAAACGGTGCCGCCCGCTTCGCCCTGCCCTACCTCTTCGGAGCTGCCGCAAAGCAATCAGGATGGGACGCCGCGACGGTCAGACACAGCCATCTGGTGGTGCTCTGGGGCGCCAACATCATGGAGGCAAGGCTCGGGACGGAGCTGGGCACCGCGATAGCCGCCGCCGCTCGTACAGGGGTTCCAGTCGTCGTCATCGATCCGCGCAGAACCAGGACGGCCACGGCACTCGGCGCTCGGTGGATACCCATCCTGCCCGGAACCGACGCGGCCATGATGCTGGCGATGCTGCATGTACTGTTCATGGATGGGCTGGTCGACAAGGCACGCGTGTCACGGCTGGCAATAGGGCTCGATGATATCGAACGGTATGTCTCGGGTTCTGCCGATGGCATTGCCCGTTCGCCACGGTGGGCGGAACATCTCTGTGGCGTGCCCGCTTCGGTTATCGAGTCGTTTGCCCACGAGTTCGCTGCCAGCACACCGGCGATGCTTGTGCCGGGGTACTCCATGCAGCGCGTGCACAATGGCGAGGAGACATTCCGTCTTTCGGTAGCTTTGCAGGTTGCGGCTGGCAACTTCGGGGTTCCAGGCGGCTCATCCGGGTCAATCAACAACAGGCTGCCTTCGCCGAGGATAGGTTCGCTGCCGGATCTCGACCGTGGTACTTCGCCGTCGATACCGGTGCTTCGCTGGCCCGACGCCATACTGCGTGGCACGGCGGGCGGCTACCCGGCCGATATACGCGCCGCCTGGGTGGCAGGCTTCAACGCGGTCAACCAGGGCGGTGACAGTCGCAAGTCAATCGAGGCGATGCGGTCGCTCGAATTCTTGGTCTGCTCCGAAATGTTCATGACGCCGACAGCGCGCCTCTGTGATGTGGTTCTGCCCGTAGCCTCACCGCTGGAAAAGGAAGATATAGGCTTGCCGTGGCACGGCAACTACCTGTTGTACAAACGGGCAGCTGTCGCTCTCCGCGGGCTTGCGCGGAATGACTACGATATATTCGCCGATACGGCCCGGCGGATGGGGTTCGGACAAACCTTCACCGAAGGCAGGACAGCGAGCCAGTGGATCGATCATTTCCTGGGCGAATCTGAGATTGATGATGTCGAAGCCTTCAGACGGACAGGAGTCTACTTCGGCGCGGACCGGGAACGCATCGGCCTGGCCGACTTCGCGGCCGATCCGCAGGCTCATCCCCTGCCGACGCCATCCGGCCTCATCGAGCTGAGCAGCCAGGCCTGGGCTCGCGACACCGGCAGGCCGTCCTTCCCCGTCTGGACCGACCATGACCGCAACGCTGAACTGCCATTTCTGCTCATCACTCCCAAGACAATTCACCGCACCAATTCCCAGGATGGTGGCGGCGCGCCCTGGGCGTCAAAAGAACAGGCGCCGGCAACGCGCCCGGACGCGGGGACCCTGACAATCGCCAGGGCCGATGCGACGCGGCTGCAGGTGCGGGATGGTGACGCCCTGCTTGTCAGGAACGGCCGGGGTGCCGTAAAGGTCACCGCGCTCGTCTCTGATGACATTCTGCCTGGAGTCGTATGCATGCATGAGGGCATCTGGCTGGATATCGGGAAGGATGGGCTTGACCAGGCAGGGTCTGCCAACATGCTCACTTCGACCGACGGTTCTGGACCGGCCATCGCGGCAGTAATGCATGGGGTGCCCGTGGCGGTCGATACTTTGCCTTTGAGCCGCTGAGCTGGTATACTCATGCAACCGTCTCCATCATGTCCATGTCTGATCATGGAGACCAAAACAAAGGATACCAAATCGTATGCAGGATTCGTCATATAAGGCTTCGCCGTATCGCTGGGTAGTGCTCGCGGCTTTTATGTTGGTCAACCTGGTCATTCAGGTGCTCTGGATATCATACGCGCCAATAACAGCCGATGCGGCTCGATACTATGGCGTATCGGAGCTCGCAATAGGCTTCCTTGCCATGGTATTCATGATAGTCTACGTTCCGCTCTCGATTCCTGTCGCCTGGCTGATAGACCGCTGGGGTTTTCACAAGGCGGTCGGCTTCGGTGCCGTTCTCTTCTCCGTATTCGCCTGGATGCGGGCACTGGCAGGTTCCAGTTACGCTATCGCGCTGGCTGGGACGATTGGTCTAGCCATCGCGCAGCCGTTCTTCCTGAATGCCTGGACCAAGATGCCGGCACACTGGCACCCAACAGGCGAGCGGGCCACAGCGGTTGGCCTTATTACGCTTTCCAACCTCCTGGGCATCGCCGGGGGCATGGTCATGACACCACTGCTCATAGCGCACATGTCCATTGCCCAGTCGCAGATGATATTCGCCACAGCGGCGGTCATATCGTCGCTGGTCTTCATCGCGCTGGCCCGCGAGTACCCACCTACCCCAGCCGGCCCTGAGAACCGGGATGACAAGGCACTTATGCTCGATGGGCTCAAGCACGCGCTGGCCGTGCCGTCATTCAGGCTGGTACTGGTGATCGTGTTCATTGGCATGGGTCTATTCAACGGAGTCACCACCTGGATAGAGCAGATCGTTCGCACCCGCGGCTTCGGCCCGGCCGACGCGGGCACGTTTGGCGCGCTCCTGCTCGTCGGCGGCATATTCGGAGCCGTAATCATACCGGCCCTGTCGGACAGGACCGGTCGACGAAAGCCCTGGATGTTCGGCGCGCTGCTCGCGGCGGTACCGGGGATCGTGGGCATGGCATTCGGCGCCACCTTCTTGAGTCTGGCGATCAGTTCCTTTTTTCTGGGCTTCTTTCTGACCAGCGTGATGCCGCTGGCGATGCAATTCTCGGTTGAAATAACGCGGCCAACGCCGGAGGGCACTTCGAATGGGCTGATACAGCTGTTCGGCCAAACCTCGGTTGTCTGTGTCTATCTGATGCAGGTGCTGCGCGACTCTTCCGGCGCCTTCACGACCAGTCTGCTCGCGTTCGCGCTGCTTGTCGGCCTCGGTTCACTCCTCATCCCGTTGATGCGCGAGGACCATTCATGAAACCTGTCTCCGTCGGGCTCTTCTGCGATTCGTATGCACCGGTTGTCGATGGTGTCACGACGACCGTTCGGAACTATGCCGACTGGCTGAGCAAGTCACTTGGTCCCACAACCGTTGTCACGCCGTCCGCCCCTGGCCATACTGATGATGAATCGTTTTCGGTGATTCGGTATCTGTCTATGCCCACCTTCTTGCGCCCTCCCTACCGCATTGGCCTGCCCCATCTGGATATCCGGCTTGCGCGAACCCTGGCGGCATCCGAGTTCTCCATAATTCACGCGCATTCGCCATTCGGTGCCGGCCACATAGCCCTGGAGACCGCGCGGAAGCATGGCATTCCCATAGTCGCCACATTGCACTCCAAGTACCGTGACGATCTGCAGCGATCGCTGCCCATTGGCCTGCTTGTCGATCGGGAGATCCGGCACATAGTCGATTTTTTCTATGCTGTCGATCAGGTCTGGGTTCCGCAGAAGTCAGTCGCGGCGACCCTGCGCGAGTATGGCTACAAGGGGCCGTACGAGGTTATCGAAAATGGCATCGATCTTGAACCTCCAGCCGACGTGGATCCATACCGCGTCAGGGGACAACTCGAGCTGGGCATATCACAAGACACTTTGATGGGGCTGTATGTCGGCCAACATACCCTTGAAAAGAACCTGGAGTTTCTGGTGCGGTCGCTGCCCGCGGTGATCGATGCCTTGCCCGAGTTTCGTATGATATTCGTCGGCGTCGGCTATGCCAAGGAGCGGCTCAAGGAAATAGTCGCCGAGCTCGGCATAGCCGGCCGCGTGACATTCCGTGAATCAATACGCGACCGGGAGATTCTGAAGACAGTCTATGCCCGTGCCGACCTGTTCCTGTTCCCTTCATTCTACGATACATCGGGATTGGTAGTGCGGGAAGCCGCGGCATTCATGACGCCGGCATTACTGATAGCCGGTTCCGATGCCGCGGAAGTCATCGATGACGAGCGAAACGGATTCCTGTCGGCCAATGATTCAGATGCGTTTTCCAGTCGCGTGATACAGGTATTGAAAGACCATGACCTCAGAAACCGGGTGGGGATAGAAGCCCAGAAGACCCTCTGCCGCAGCTGGCGCCATGTAGTCAACGAGGTGCAGGACCGCTACTCAGCCATACTGGCCGGACGGTCCTGAGTCTACCGCTGCACCATGATTACGGACAGCACCACGCAGGCAAAGGCCGCGGCTTGCATGCCATCCACTGGAATCGCGAATACGAGGAACGAGCTTATGACCGGCCATATTATCTGCGCGCCGTAGAGGGCCGGAGCCACTCTGGTCATTGTGCCTTTCTTGTAGGCCAGCTGCATGAGCGATATGACGGACATGCTCGCCACGATGTACAGGTAGGCGTATGGTGTCAGGAAGTATTCGAGTATATTGCCCTTGACCGATTGCATGACCTTGATAAGCACTATGATGAAGCCATCGAGCGATCCGGCGGCAAAGGCTATCGCCGCCGCGTACAGGTTGGAGGACAGCCCCAGGTATCGATGCGCAAACATGGCGGCGCCGACCATTGTGTACGGCAACGCGAAAAATACGACTATCCATACGTCCGATGGAGCCCTGGCTTGTGTCATTCGGGGCGCCGCCAAATTGGCTACAACGATGCCAAGTACCATCAGAGACGACCAGAACGCGACCCTGCGCGGGACATGCTCCCTGAGCAGGAAGACAGAGAACCCCGCGGTAAAGATGACATTGAGCCCCATCATCGCGCCAACGATCGATGCTGGCAGCCCCTTCAATCCAAAGTAGTAGAAGAAAGCGAGCATGTTGTTAAGGATTATGCCCGCCAGCCAGGTGGCCCTCAGTTTCCTGTAATCAGGATTGCCTTCACGCCGGAACGATAGCCAGTGCACGCCCTTCTTCTGCAGCACCATGCCCAACGATATGATCATGCTGCCGGCAACAACCGAGATATATGAAATTATCGTTGAAGACTCCAAAAAAGAACCCCACTATACCCGCTGTTCCCTGTCGAACGGCTTGCCAAGTTCGGTCGGTCCGACCATTTTTGCCTTGCGGACAAGCGCAAGCACGACGATGACCAGAATATACGGCAGCATTACAGCAAATTCGTACGGAAACTTGATGCCCGCAACCTGGATTGACAACTGCAGCGTCTGTGCCAAGCTGAACAGCAGAGCCCCGCCCATGACGCCAACCGGATGCCACCGCCCAAAATATACCAGCGCAACGGCTATGAATCCGCGGCCGGCTATCAGATCATCGGCGAACATCCTGGCCTGGGCCAGGCTCAGGTACGCTCCAGCCAGGCCCGCCATGGCGCCACCCACTGCCAGCGCCTGATAGCGGACGCGCGCCACGTTTATGCCCATGGAATCCGCAGCGCGGGGATAGGTGCCGACAGCCCGCACCTTGAGGCCCCATGGCGTCTTGAAGAGCACATACCAGAAAACCGGAACCAGAAGGAACGCACCATATACCAGAATGGTATGGTTGAACAACACCGGGCCCAGGAACGGAATCTTTGACAGCCCGGGTATTGGCAGGGGCTGGATGCCGGGCACACCGGTGACGCCTCCCACATAGTGCCGGAACAGCGTACCGGCGGTTCCCCAGCCCAGCATCTGCAGGCCTATGCCCGCGATGCCCTGAGGCGCGCGGAATGTGACCACGACCAGGGCGAACAGCAATCCGAGCAACGCTCCAGCGACCATGGCCAGCACGATGCCTATCAGGTTGGCGCTGCCCGCCAGCTCGGTCCTGGCCAGGAAATATGGGGGCAGGAATCCAATGAAGGCGCCCATCGCCATGATGCCTTCGCATCCAAGGTTGAAGATGCCCGCCCGCTGGTTTATCATCTCGCCGAGGCCAGCCAGGAGGAGCGCCACCGAGAACGGCACGCCCAGTATCAGAATATTGAGCAGGAACGATCCGCTGTTCATCGTGCTGTCTCCTCGATGTTTTGGTCAGGTTCATCGGCCAGGCATGGGTCTATCGAGTCTGAAGGATCGGGACACGAAGCGTCCGGCCCCGGCTGCACGGGTGGCTGCGGTCTGCCGGAAAGCCGGGCAACGAAACGGGATATCCTGTCCTGGACATACGGATTGTTCATGAACTGCCGGGCCGAGACAATCGCAAGAATGATCGCTCCTTGCAGAACCAGGACCATGTTGGCAGGCACGCTGGCCAGTCGTTGCGTCATGTCCGCTCCGATAAGCAGAAGGCCAAAGAACATCGAGGCAGGTATGATGCCCACTGGATGCAAGCCACCAAACAGCGCCACGACAATGCCGGTAAAGCCGTAACCGCCTGTGACGCCTTCTATGGCCCTGCGGTGCACGCCAAGGATCTCTATCGAACCAGCTATGCCGGCGCAGGCGCCTGACATCAGCATCGCTATTATCAGATAGCGCTCGACTCTGACGCCGGCGTAGCGTGCGGCTTTCGCTTCCGCTCCGGCGGCTCGCATCTTGAATCCGGTCGATGTTCGCCAGAGCAGCAGAAAGACCACCACGGCCAGACCAAGCGCTATGAACACGCCGGTATGCAGCCGCGTGCCCGGTATCAGCCTGTCGAGCCAGGCCGCCCTCGGGATGCGTACCGTCTGCGGTGTGCCTGAACCGGTCACCAGTTCTTCGGGATCCATCATCGGTCCGCGGAGCAGGAACGTGTAGAACTGCGCGGCTATGTAGTTGAGCATTACCGTCGACAGTATCTCATTGACGCCAAGGCGAGCCTTGAGCACTCCGGCGATTCCTCCCCATACGGCACCACCTGCGGCGCCAGCCAGGATGGCAAGCGGTATGAGCATATACTTGGGCAGCCCTGGCAGAGCGATCGCGACGGCACTCGAGGCGAGTATGCCCATCATCATCTGCCCCTCGGCGCCTATGTTCAGGATGCCGCTCCTGAATGCTATCGCTATGCCAAGCGCTATGATCGAGAGCGGTATGGCGCGGACGATTATCTCGGTTATGCCTATCATGTCCTTGAGCGGCTCGGTCAGGATGACGAGATAGGCCTTGAGAATGTCGGCTCCGACGGCCGCGAGGATAATGGCACCGATTGCCATGGCCGCCAGCGCGGCGACAATGACTATGAACGCGTTGTACGCGAGCTTGCCTCTCTTATTCATCAGCGACTCCAGCCATCAGCAGGCCCAGGGACCGTTTTGTCGCGTCCTTGCCTGGCATTACCTTGAGGATCTGCCCCTTGTATATGACGGCCACACGATCCGACAGGTTCATGATCTCCTCGAGCTCTTCTGATATGAGGAGTATCGCGACGCCTTCGGATCTTCTGGCCAGCAGCTGCTTGTGTATGAACTCCTCGGCGCCCATGTCCAGACCACGCGTCGGATACACCGCGATCAGCACCTTGGGGCCACGCGCCAGCTCTCGCGCCAGAATTACCTTCTGGATGTTTCCGCCCGAGAGTGATCCGGCAGCGGTATCGGTCGATGGGCAGCGGATATCGAAGCGTTCCCGCAACTCCGTGGCGTTGGATGCTATCGCGCCCAGCCGCAGGAATCCGCCCCTGCTCCAGTCACGGTCATCGATATCCTTGAGCACCAGATTCTCGCGTACCGAGAACGACGGCACGATGCCTTCAGTGTCGCGGTCTTCGGGGATGTAACCCATCCCCTCACCGATGATCCTGCCGGCAGAGGCTCCTGCTATTTCGATGCCATCGAGGTCTATCGAGCCCGATTCCACCGCGCGCAGACCGTTGAGCGCCTCTGCCAGCTCGCGCTGGCCGTTGCCCGAAACGCCCGCCAGGCCGACTATCTCGCCTGGAGCTATATCCAGCGATACGCGGTCCAGAGCCAGGTTGCCCCTGTCTCCAAGCACGCACAGTGACTGTATGGACAGAAGGCCAGGGCCTGTCGCCTTGGATTCGGTGGCAGCCTCGACACGAGGCAACTCAACCTCGTGGCCGGTCATCAGAGCGGCCAGCGATGATGACGAGTGATCCGCGGTGTTGCCCTCGAACACAATGCGGCCGCGGCGCAGTATCGATACGGTATCGCTCAGCGACTTTACCTCGTGCAGCTTGTGGCTGATGAAGATGATCGAGAGCTCCTGGGACATCTTCTGCAACTTGACTATCAGTTCATCGGTCTCCTGGGGAGTCAGGGCCGATGTCGGCTCGTCCAGGATAAGGAACCGCGCGCCAAGGCAGAGTGTCTTCACCAGCTCGACGCGTTGCTGTTCGCCGACGGATAGGTGCCATATGTAGGCATCGGGGTTGACAGGCAGCTCATGCCGCTCCGAAACCTCGATGATGCGCTTCCTGACCGCGGCCAGATCGAGCCTGAATGGCTTGTGGGATGACTTGAGGCCGAGCGCCACATTCTCGGCGACGGTCATGTTCTGCACGAGCATGAAGTGCTGATGCACCATGCCTATGCCATGATCGAAGGCGTCGTTCGGGGAACGGAACCGCACCTCGGAGCCATTGATGAATATGTGGCCCTCGTCGGGCTGGTACAGGCCCATGATGATGTTCATCAGTGTCGTCTTGCCGGCGCCATTCTCGCCGACCAGGGCGCGCACCGAGTGTTCGCCTACCGACAGGTCGATGTGGTCGCAGGCAAGGATACCCGGAAATCGTTTTGTTATGCCCCGCAGCTCGAGGCTCCGTATCGGTTCATGGCCCATGACCGAGCTCCTTGATGTGCCGTGTATGGTAGTTGAGCCACAAATACACAGAAACGCGGAACATCTCCGCGTCTCTGTGTCTCGGTGGCCAGATCGCGAGTCAGCTCGGTCAGTACTTTATTGACTGCCAGTCGAGCTTGAGCTTCTGTGCGGTTATGTCGGCGCGGGCCTGATCGGCGGCCTTGCGTATTGCCGAGGTCAGTACCGTACCTACCTTGTCATTGTACTTGAATACGAATCCGCCATTGTTGAACGTCATCGGGATGTTCTCGCCACCGAGCACGCCCGCCTGGCGTTTGTCTATCATGGCCTCTATTACCGGCGCATAGTCGTAGCTGGAAGCGGCTATGACCTTGAATCCTTCCGGCATCGACAGCTGCAGGGTATCCTGGCCAAGCCACCAGATCTGCTTGTCCTTGTACTCGGCCACGGCGCGGAGAGCGCCGGTCGCCTGCTGTGCGGCGCCGGTCAGCACGTCGGCGCCAGCCTTGATGTGGGTCTGGGCAAGCTCGCCTGCCTTGACGTAATCCGCGAAGGAACCAGTATGCGCTATTTTAATGTCGGCCTTGGGGTTGACCGCCTTGACGCCGAGCCAGAAGCCGCGGTTGTAGCGCGCAGAGTCACCGGCGTCGACGGGGCCGACGATGCCGATGATATTTGTCTTGGTCACCATGCCGGCAATGATGCCGTTGATGTAACCGGTCTCTTCGCTCATCGGCATGTAGGTAAACACATTCTTGGGGCCAACATCGGCATTGGTACCAAACGCGAAGGTCGTCTTGGGGAACTCCTCGGCAAGCTCGAGTATAAGGTTCTTGAACTGGGCACCATGGGCGACGATGATGTCAAACCCGCGTGATGCATACTGCCTGGCGGCGGATCCGGCATCCACCGGTTTCATCTTCTCGCTGTAGTTGTATTCGATGAGGGCGGCGCCATATTTTTTCTGCACTGATATGATCGCGTCATGCATGGCCTGTCCCCAGCCCTTGTCGTCGACCGTCGACTCTATTATCAGTGCAATCTTTACCTTGGATTTCGGGGCACCGTATACGGCACCGGCCAAAGCCAACAATGCAAGGATCACGGCAAATGTTCTCTTCATGGTCGCCTCCTGTAGCGCTTTCGTAGCTGTCCCGGGATATGTACGCGTCAGTGCGTTGCCCTATGGTTGATAAAATGATAGCACGGGCTGGAACGGCCGTAAACATAATTCACGCCGGCCCATTGCGCTCGCGCCGCCTCCGTGCCAGCTCGCCAGCCCGCTTGGGATGAAACGTATACAGGTACAGCAGCTCGACCTTTTCGCGGGCCCACGGGGTGCGACGCAGGAACTTGAGGCTCGATTCGACGCTTGGATCGCTATCAAAGCACCTGATGTGTATCTTCTCTGCCAGTCCATCCCACCCGATGCGTTCGGCCAATCGCTCTATCATCATCTGCAGGGTTACCCCGTGCAGGGGGTCTTCGGTCTCTGTCTCCGCCAATGCGCTCTCCTTCCAATGCAAATCGTGGCAAAACCAGCGATGCAAGGTTATAGTATACGGTACGGAGAAAATCCATGCAAAACGAGATTACGGCACCGATCGAGCTACTCGGCCCTGATGGCACGCTCAGCGCGGAAGGCTGGGCCCGCCGCCCCTGGTGGCGTTACGACAGAAGGCGGATCCATGCGTCGCCGTTGCGCATCAAGGAATGGGACTACTATTCGATTCTGTCACATGACGGAAAATTCGGGTTGACCCTGACGATGAGCGATCTCGGGTATGCGGGCATGTTCGCCCTCTGCTTCCTCGATTTCGAGCGCCGCTATTCCTGCCAGATCGACACGCTCAGTGTATTGCCGCTGGGCAGAACCGGCTTTTCACCCGACCCGGATGAGGGCTCCGTATCGTACGGCGACAAGAAGCTGTCGCTCGCGTTTGTCAGCGCCGGCGGCGTACGTTCGCTGTCGTTCACGGCCCCGGACCTGGTAGACGCGGACGGCCGGCGTGGTCTCGAAGGCGCCATCATCCTGACCCAGGGCCCGGAGCTTGAGAGCATGAACATCGCGACATCGTGGGCCCAGAATCGCCGCGCGTTCTACTACAACCGCAAGATAAACTGCATGCCGGCATCGGGTGGTTTCAGCATAGGCGACCGGCAATACCGGTTCGATGCTACCAAGGATTTTGGCGCTCTTGACTGGGGCCGCGGACGCTGGACATACAAGAACCGATGGTACTGGAGTTCAGCCTCCGGCTATATTGATGGCGTACCGTTCGGATGGAACCTGGGGTACGGATTCTCGGACCGGTCCCCGGCAAGCGAAAACGGGCTCTTCTGGAAAGGAACCGTACACAAGCTCGAAGAGGTTGTTTTTCATATAGACACCACGGATTACACGAAACCCTGGCGCTTTTCCAGTTCAGACGGACGGTTCGAGATGGACTTTTCCCCGTCTGTTGACAGAAATTCGACAACATCCATCGGGCCCATCAAGTCGGTTCAGCACCAGGTCTTCGGCGAATTCACCGGCACCGCGGTGCTCGATACCGGCAGGCGCCTGAAGCTGAAGAGCTTCCCTGGCTTCGCCGAAGACGTGCTGAACTGGTGGTAGGCGGGTTTTAGTGGTGCTGCCTGATATCAAAGGCCTCCACGAGGTCACGCTCGCAGTGCCCCTGAACGACGACGATATGGTTTCCCAAAGGATCGCGCACGATCGACTCGAGTGACGCCGGCGGCAGATCGCATTCTATCTGGGTGCGACACAGGCCATCGGCGCCCGATGTGGCGACTATGGTGCCTTCCGCGGTCCACAGCCTGTCCAGTTGGGCGCCTCCTATGCGGACCAGCGTCACCGGTCCAAGCTCGAATTCACCGGATATGCCGACGCCAAGCGATGATTCAAAGTGGCTCCGTATGGTGTATCGCGAAACGATGGAGCACGGGACCGTACAATGAGCCAGGAGGAGGCGGCCAGCGGGCGCGTCTATCCTGGCCGGATTTGACATCCAGCCGGTCAGGCCCGTCAGGCGCTTGACCCAGAGCAGGGCAAGGGCCGCGGGAATATCGCCCTCGCAGCCCGCTATAATGCCCTCGTCGTTGAGGCGTGACAGGCCGAAACAGCCAGTGGTTTTCTCATCGAGTACCAGGTCGAAACACCGGAGCGTCAGGGCGTCCAGACGCTGCTCCTTGACGATGCGCCTGAGCGCCCGGTAGACGCCGACCGATTTTCCGATGTCTGTCGGGCTCGGTTCGCGAATCGATTGCGCCTTGCTGAAGAACGTGAACTCTGGTCCCGTTTCGGGCACACCCTCGTCGGCCATGTATTTGTGCAGCATGTCTATCGGCACCGGCACCACGGTCACGCCCCAGCCATCGCGCACGGTCTTTGGATCGTGCGAACTGGCGACGAGCCAGTCGGAACTGTCGCCAATCCTGCCCAGCCGCGCGGTCGCCAGGCTTCTCATGGCGCTCATGGCGTTGATGGACCGGCGTAGGGTATCGAGCCCTTGGGCATCCGCGGCGCCGTTCAGGAAGAATATGCGGCCCGATCCGCCATCCCGCCTCACCCTCGCGAGCATTTCAAGAGCGGCTGGCAGCGAGTTCTGGTTTGGGTGCGCTATGATCCAGACCGGCTCGTCGGGGTACTGACGAGCCCTGACAGCGCGCAGGGCGAGCGCATCCTGCTCCGTGCCCCCGGTCAGCACGAAGTAGAGCAGCGGCGTCGTACCGGTCGCGCCGGCAACGGCTTCCGGCTCCAGGAGGCTACCGCCGATGCCGGCAAGTGCGTCCGCGTACAATGAGAGTATGGCCTGCCTGGCTATCCTGTCGTGAAGAATCGATGCGATTGGTGTGTATGAGAAATTCATTGCGCTACTATGCAACCAGAATAATCATTGCGCAAGTAGGATACCAGCGATTGCGACAGGCCCGGCACCCCGCGGCGCGCGCGTCGGGCCATGGCGGTCACAGGATCAGAATGGCTCGAACCTGTTTATATCGAAGTAGCTGCGCTCAAGCTCTTCCTGCATGACGAGCAGATCGGCGTAGTGCTGCTCCTCCCACTCCACCAGCATGCCCAGGAGTCTCCGCAGCTCGGGCGCCTCGGCGCGGGCCAGCCAGTCCCTGTACAGACGCACAGCGTCGGCCTCAAGGTGGATGGCTGCGGTTATCGCGGCCATCAGGTGTTTGGATGCGGCTACCTGTTTCAGGAAGGCCTCGCTGATGATGGCTGACTTCCAGGCTCCGCCCAGTTCGGCCGCGGCGTTCCTCTCGGGCGTCAGGTTTATGGTCTTGGTCTTGTAGTACTCGAGCAGGTAGTTGAAATGCAGCTTTTCCGCCGCGGCGCGCTCCAGGAAAAATTCCTTGACCTTCCCGGTGGAATGGGCTGCGCCGTCCTCATAGACGGTAACAGAGTCAAGCTCGCCCTTCATGCCGGCCTTTATGGCCGCCAGAACATCGTTATCGAGCATAGGTACCTCCACAGTCAGTGTTGTCGGTCTGCCATGATGACATCGTCACATGTTCTTCCAGAACTTGTAGTAGTCCTTTTCAAGATCTTCAAGGGAAATGAGAGGGTAGAACTTCGTCTGGGTAGCCGAGGCAAACATGAATCCATGGCGCAGGAACTTGTACGATATCCTGTCTACCGGGCAATCGAGCGACAGGCCCTTGGTGTTCTTGCCCGGCTTCGATCGAACCTCGAAGATCGCCTCGCGCAGGCGGGCCGGATGGATGCCTGGCACGAAGCAGCGGATGAAGGGGTTGTCCTGGAATTCCTTGAGGAAATCATCGACATTGAACTCGAGCTGGGCATAGAACATCACCGGCGCCCCCTTGGGCACATCCGGATTGGTGATGTACTTCGCGTATTCTATGAAGTTGTACTTGGTCAGGACCATCATCTTGATGGGATTGATCTCCAGCACTATGCGCATCTCGTCGCCACGAATCCTGGGATCGTAATCGGCGGCGGATAGCTCGACGAAGTCGCCCAGCGAATTGCAGTAGTACAGCTTTCCGAGCGCAGCAAAATCCATGTGCTCGAATGTCCTGTAGCTCGATATGAACTTTGTCGCCTTGGGCCTGCCGTCCTCGTGCGGCTTCAGCTCCGCGAACGCCTCATCGATCTTGAAAAATGGATGTCTGAACGCTGGATCGACCTCCACGAATATGAGGCGGCCCTCGAAGTAGCGGGTGGAGCCCTGCGTGTAGTGCTTGGCAAAGCGCTCGGGATCGAGCTGGCTTGCAATGAGCGCGTGGTTAGGGTGCATGATCAGGTACAGGTGTCTGGAATCGGCCATCTAGTTCCCCCAATAAAGCTTGAGCATCGGGGCGATCACCAGCGATATGATCGCCATCAGTTTGATCAAGATGTTCAGAGCCGGACCAGCCGTATCCTTGAAGGGGTCGCCAACCGTGTCTCCGATGACGGCAGCCCTGTGCGCCTCGGAGCCCTTGCCGTTAGCCTTGCCCTCGATAAGCTTCTTGGCATTGTCCCAGGCACCGCCTGCGTTGGACATGAAGATGGCCATCAGGACACCGGTCACGGTAACTCCGGCCAGGAGGCCGCCGAGCATCTCGATCCCGCCCAAAAATCCTATCATAGGTGGGGCGGCCGCGGCTATCAGGCCAGGCAGAACCATTTTCTGCAACGCAGCCTTGGTCGAAATATCGACGCAGGCCCGGTAGTCTGGAGTCTCGGTCTCATCCAGGATGCCCGGATGCTCATGGAACTGCCTGCGTACTTCCTCTATCATCGCAAACGCTGATATGCCTATCGCGTCCATTGCCAGGGCTGAAAAAAGGAACGGGATCATACCGCCGAGGAGCAGGCCGACCAGAACGCGAGGGTCGGTGACGCTGAAGACCAGAATATTCGATCCTCCGGCCGATTGGGCAAACGCGCTGAACAGGATGATGGACGTGAGTGCCGCCGAACCGATGGCGAAGCCCTTGCCTATCGCGGCGGTAGTGTTGCCCACGGCGTCGAGTTCATCGGTGACGTCGCGGACATGCGGGTCCATAGCCGACATCACGGCAAGGCCACCGGCGTTGTCGGCAATGGGGCCGTATGCATCGACCGACAGCTGTATGCCCAGGGTCACGAGCATGCCGAGCGCGGCTATGCCAATGCCATACAGGCCAGCGAAGGCGTAGCTGCCAAGAATCGCGGCACATATGACCAGTATAGGCGGCAATGTTGACATCATGCCCACCCCCAGGCCCGTTATGATGGTGGTCGCGGCACCCGTATCGCAGGCGCGCTCTATCTTGCGGACAGGGGCGGTATTGGTGCCTGTAAAGAACTCTGTCAGGATGCCAATGGCGGATCCAGCGGCAAGACCAAATATGGCCGCGAGGGCAACCCGTAACGCCCCCTTGCCACCGTCAAAGGTGGCTCCGCCCAGTACGAGTGCCGATACGGGATACATCATCACCGCCGCGAGGACCGCGGCCCCGAGGGTGCCACCGTTCAGTGATTTTTGGGGAGACTGCCCTTTTTTGCCTCGTACCATGAAGGTGCCGAGTATCGACACGCCAACGCCCATGGCCGCCAGAAGCACAGGCAGCATGGCCAGCCTGATCCTTGTGTCATCGCTCGCAGCGACTCCGGCACCCAGCACCACGCAGCCAACGATGGATCCGACATATGATTCGAACAGGTCCGCTCCCATGCCAGCGACATCGCCGACGTTGTCGCCGACATTGTCAGCTATGACGGCCGGGTTCCGCGGATCGTCTTCGGGTATGCCTGCTTCAACCTTGCCTACAAGATCGGCGCCAACATCGGCCGCCTTGGTGAATATGCCGCCGCCTACCCTCGCAAAGAGCGCTATCGATGATGCGCCAAGGCTGAATCCGGTCAGTATCGGGAAGATCGTATCGCGGAAGGTCGGGAGCGTGTCGCCGAACAGAGCCGTACCCACGGCAAGCACCACCGAGACACCAAGAAGCGCCAGACCCACGACGGTCATGCCCATCACCGACCCGCCGGCAAAGGCTATCCGCAGAGCAGGAACGATGCCGTCGCTGGCGGCCGCGGCCGTCCTCGCATTGGCGGCGGTGGCGGTTCTCATGCCAAAGTAGCCGGCGGCGGCGGAGCACAGGGCTCCGAGACCGAAGGCGGCCGCCTGCAGCTTCAGGGCTCCAGAATTGGCCACCGCCAGGAAGAGGGCTACCAGGACCACAAACGGCACCAATACCGTATATTCCCGCTTGAGGAAAGCCTGGGCTCCATCGGCTATATAGCCCGATATGCGTTCGAGCGACTCGTTGCCGATGGGGCGGGTGCGTATCCACATACTCTTCGTAACGGCATAGGCGACGGCCACGATGCCGGCGACAGCCGCGGCGATGATGGCGGGGTTGGCGTTCACTACAATCCTCCTGACCGGGAAGTCAATCCAGTCTTGATGACCGAATATCGAGTTTTGAGTATATGCGCAGTCTGCCAAGCGCACAACGAAATTTTATGGTGCAGTCACTTGCCTCCGGGCCACAAAATCGCTATCATTTGCAAATGATTCGCATTATTGCGATTCACGTATAGGTATGGAGGAATCATGAGAGCACTTCGCGCGTTGGCCATGCTGGCGCTTGGTCTTGTAGCCGCACTTCCGGTATTCGCTATTGGCGTCAAGGCGGCGCCATCACAGGTACCAACAATAGTCGTCAGCATTTTGCCGCAGGCCTATTTTGTCGAACGCATAGCTGGATCCAGGGTCAAGCCCCTGGTACTCGTCGGCCCTGGACAGAGTCCTCATTCATATGAGCCAACGCCACGCCAGATGGCTGAACTGTCTTCCGCCCCGATATGGCTTACAATCGGCGTGGAGTTCGAGATGGCACTCAAGCCAAAGGTGGCCGCGCTCAACCCCAGGCTTGCCATACTAGACACGACTGCTGGCATCACCTACCGCAACCTCGAGGCTCACCATCACGACGGCGAGGCTAGCGCGGCGGGTGAGGAAGAGAGTGGCATCGATCCCCATGTCTGGCTCGGCAGGCAGGCCGTCAAGGCGATGGCTTCGAGCATCCGCGACGCTCTGATCGCCTATGATCCGGCTGGCGCTTCGATATATCGGGCCAATCACGATTCCTTTGTCCATGATATCGACGCGGCCTATGCCAGAATAGCGGCCGAGGTCGCTCCGCTCAAGGGCAAGACTGTATTCGTATATCACCCCTCTTTTGGCTATTTCCTTGACGAATTTGGCATCATACAGGAGGCGGTCGAGACGGGCGGCAAGGAACCGACCCAGAAAGAGCTCGCCGCCCTGATAAGCAATGCCAGGGCGGACGGTGCCGAGATCATTTTTGTCCAGCCCCAGTTCCCGGTCAGCGCCGCGAGGACAGTTGCCAGCGCCATAGGCGGCGTCGTGGTGGAGATTGACGCGCTCGCTCCCGACTGGCTCGACAATATCGGGCGCATCGGAGACGCGCTCTCGAAGGCCATCAAATGAGTGCCAATCCGCAGACCGACAAGGTTGTGGCCATACGGTTCGACCATGTGTCGTTCTCGTACGGCGATTTTTCCGTACTCGATGCGGCCAGCTTCCATGTACACGCCGGCGAGTTTGCGGCTTTGGTCGGTCCGAATGGTGCCGGGAAGACGACCGTGCTCAAGCTGTTGCTCGGCCTGTCCCATCCATCATCCGGCACGATATCAGTACTCGGCCGCCCGCCTGAGGAGGCGAGGCTTTCAATAGGCTATGTGCCTCAGCACGCGTCATATGACCCAGCCTTTCCCATATCGGTGCTCGAGGTTGTGCGGATGGGTCGCCTGAGCGGACCAAGCAGGCGAGAGACGGCGGCCGACAAGGCCGCGGTCGCCAGCGCACTGGAACTGGCCGACGTCTCCAATCTGGCAACACGCCCCTACCCCGCACTCTCCGGTGGCCAGCGCCGCCGCGTGCTTGTGGCCAGGGCACTGGCGGCCGAGCCCGAGCTGCTGATCCTGGACGAACCGACGGCCAACATGGACGCGGAGAGCGAGTCACGATTGTTCAAGACGCTTGGCGGACTCAAGGGCAAGGCAACCATACTCGTGGTCACCCATGATACGGGATTCGTCTCGGCCCTGACAGATTCGGTATTCTGTGTAGGCGAACGTGGCTCCGGCAGAAGTGTCATCAGGCACAGGGCGGTTCCAGCTGACCACGTGGCCAAGGAGCTGTATGGCGGCCCGGCCCTCCAGGTGCTCCATGATACGGAGCTTCCGGATGACGCCTGCTGCGGCGGAAAGGCGATATGATGAACGGCTACCTGTCGGCTCTTCTCGACCCATCGATGCCTTTCGTACGCAACGCGCTGGTCGCGGGGCTCCTGTCGGCCATCCTGTTCGGGACTCTGGGTGCGGTGGTGACGGTCAAGCGCATTTCCGGCCTCGCCGGAGCCATTTCCCACGCCGTGCTCGGCGGTATCGGCATGGCGCTGTACCTTGCGGCGCACGGAATTCTGCCTGGCCTGCCGCCCATGGTTGGCGCGCTGGTATTCGCTCTGATAGCCGCGGCCATCATAGGATTTGTCTCGCTCAAGGCAAAGCAGCGTGAAGATACCGTCATCAACGCCATATGGGCGATTGGCATGAGCATCGGCGTCCTCTTCATTGCCAAGACCCCTGGCTATGCCGACCCGATGAGCTATCTCTTTGGCAACATCCTGCTTGTTTCCGCCAGCGACCTCGTGATGCTCGCCGCGCTTGACGCTATGGTTCTAGCCTTGGTCTGGCGCTACTATCCGCAGATAGAAGCAAGCGCCTTTGATGAGGAGTTCGCACGGGTTCGCGGCGTGCCTACAGACGCAGTATTCATAGTGATACTCGCGGTGACGGCCGTCGCTGTCGTGCTGTTGCAGACCTTTGTAGGCATCGTGATGGTCATAGCGATGCTTACGCTGCCATCGGGCACGGCAGGCTTCGCAGCCAGGAACCTTGCGGGCATGATGATAGGCGGCACGATACTGTCGGTGATGTTCACCGTGTCCGGTCTGGCCGTCAGCTGGGCCCTGGACATGCCCGCTGGAGGTGTCATCGTCGTCATAGCGGGCGCTATTTTCCTTGGCGTCTCGGCCACCGTCGCCGCTGTATCCAGTCGGGCCAGACACAAAGTCGCGCGGCCGTTGGCTGGCACGGAGCCAGGCGCATGACCAGGGCGCGTGCGGCGGTCCTGGCGGCTCTCGAATCGGCGACAGAACCGCTGTCGGCGGCCGGAGTCGTAGCCAAGGTCGGATCAAGCTGCGATCAGGCGACGGTATACAGGGCGCTCCACTACCTCGAGGACTCCGGGCTCAGCGAATCCTTCGTGCTGTACTGCTCCGAACATGGCGTGGAGCGGTACTACGCGTCGCGCAGATCGACTCACAGGCACTGGTTCCATTGCGAGTCGTGCCACCGCTTCATCGATCTGGGCGCTTGCCGTATCGGCGGGATCGTCGCCGATGTGGAGCGGGAACTGGGGCTACAGGTGACGAAGCACACCATGTACCTGTCCGGCATATGCGCCAGCTGCTCGGAGCAGGGGGCAGGACCTACTCGAACAGTCCCTTGAGTGCCTCGCCTATGTCCTCGCCTAGCTTGGATATGCCGTCACCGACGTTCCGCACGGTCTTCGACACAGGGTCATCATTCTTGTCGAATTCCGATTTGTAGAACTCGAAGCCTTGGCGCAGCTCCTCGGCCGGATCGGCCTGGTGGAGTCCGCGCTTCAGGTAGTTGCCATCCAGAATTGTCTGGTACTGACCACCGACCGCCCAGTTCTTGAGTTCAGTCAGCCTGATTACCGGGAATGGATGCGATTCCCATACGGTATTGAGCAATTTGAAGAGGCCGTCCAGCAGGCTCTTATGCTGCTCGTATTCCTGGGCCTGGGCAAAGAAGTCATTCATGTTGAGCTGCGATACATCGTCACCACCGGCCATTTTCATAAGCAGCGTATAGTTGGGGTCCTCAACCTGGGTCGCGAGCAGACCGGCACGGTCGGCAGTCAGTTCGCTCTTGCGGTCCCATTCGCGCAAAGCGGCGATGATAGGCAGGAGCACAAGCTCGGCCATCGGGATGAAATTCGCCGAAACGTTGAGCAGCATCCACAACGCGGTCTTGTATATCGCATGTCCGCTCATCACGTGGCCCATCTCGTGCGCGACGACGCAGGCAAGCTCGGTATCGTCGAGCCGCTGGACCAGTGAGCTGTTGAGGACAATAAAGGGCTCCCGTACGCCATAGACGCCGGCATTGAAGAACGGGCTCTGGGTCACAAAGACATCGGGCCGGTACGGCCAGTCGAACACATCAACGGTCCGTTCCATCATCTGGTGAACGCGCGGGAACTGGTTGGACGTCACCTTGACCGACGAAGCGACATGCAGAAGCCGTATCGACTGCTCGCTTGTCTTGCCGAATATGAACTTGATAACCTCATCGAGGCCGGGCACGTTGCGGAGCGCCGACATCGCCGCGAGATCGGCCGGGTGTTCCCAGGATTTGGGGTCAATGCCGTACAGTTTCTTTGTCTTCAAGGCGAGCATCATCGATTCCTCCTTAGCTTACCCGAGCCGCCATGCGGCGCAGGCAAATCCTTTCTTCTTGCGTTCAGCCAAGCGGACAAACCCCTTGGGGCGCTTGCGTTCGAATCGATCCATCGCCGATGATGGCATGGCGACGACATAGCCGGCGCCGGACTTGAGCACCCTCACCGCCTGAGCCCAGGTCTGGTCAACGGTATCGACACGCGGCGTCAGATCGGGGAACTCTACCACAAGATCATACGAAGCGGATGGCATATCCAAGGCAAAGGCAACCCTGAGCTGGGCCGGGTCGTCAGGCAAGCCATTCCTAGCCAGGTTGCGGGCGCTCGACGCGAGAGCGAGTCCATCACGGCCGCAGAGATCGATCACAGCCTCGCGCGCGCGCGCCTTGATGTAACACGCCGCCCGTCCTATGCCCGGGTTAATGACCGCGACACGTCTGACATGAGATCCAGCCATGGCATTTTCGCACAAATCAAGCGCCAGCTCGGTAGCGAATGACGGCGTGTCGAACTCTGGAAGCCCCCAGATGCCGGCCAGTCGATAGCTGGCGCGCCCGGCCCGCAGGGTCTGCTCCACACGCTCCAGCGCCTGCCACATCGAATCAAAGGTCTGCGGATCGGCGGCGCGGCCGCGCCTGAACAGCATGGCCGTGTGCCCGGCGCCCGCCTCGCTGGCGACTATCTCGGCTCCAGAGGCGACAACCGACGCGGTCGCGGCTTCGGCTATCGGCTCCACCACGACGATGGCTCCATACCCGCGGGTTGTCAGCACTCCCGGCAGTTGCCGCAGGAATAGATCGAGCACCGGCGTCCCAGCCTTGGCCGGCACATTGCAGAGGGCCAGGTCATAGCGCTCGCCTTCAATGCCATCCAGAAACAGCGCGTGATCGATCGTCGCTGCCGTTATCTTGTTTCTGCGGGCGTTGCGTTCGCTGAAGCCACAGGCCAGGGCGTCGCGATCGCGCATGCGCAAACTGGCTCCAGCGTATGCCTTGGCGCAGGCTATGCCAAGCACGCCAACGCCGGAACCGATATCGACTATGGAGCCGACCATGGACCTGTCGACGTTCCTGGCCACCAGTTTCAGGAGAAGCCGCGATCCGACATCGATATCGAATGAGCTGAACAGGGCGTGCGACAGGTCAAAGGACATATCGACGCCGTTGAATTTGAACGGAACCGTCTTGTTAACGTACTGGTCAAGGAATTCCTTGGGCAGTGTCATGCGATATGCGCCACAGCGCGTGCTACGAGGATACGGGTCGGATATTGATTCAAAGCGCTCTGTTCCATCGCTCGCGTCTCCTGACTGCTACTGTAGACTTCCGTTGGCTCATCGTCAATTTGGGATACCACTCAAGCGCCTGGCAATTCCGGCATTCCTCCTGAGCAGGGCGGGTGGAATCCAGGACATGCCCAGAGCCGTTCCCTTGAACAAAGCCTTGATCTGTTCGTCGCTGGCACCATCAATGTCGGCCATTGGCACTATACGGCCCGGCCGGCGTTCTTCAGGCGTCGCGAGCGCGTCCGCCATGGCCGCGGGGCTCTGGCCATACGGGCCTGGAGTCCATGCGCGCGTCGAATGTGGGCACGCGGCAACGCACACGTCGCAACCGTACAGACGCCTCCCCCAGACAGCTCGCACCTCTTCGGGGACGTTGCCCGGGGCTGTCGTCCAGTACTGTATGCATGAATCAAGCCGCACATCGGACTCCGCAGGGCTTCGTGTGACTATGGCGCATGTTGGACACGCGTCCGCGCAGGCGCTGCATGCGCCGCAGCCGCATGGTGCATCGACGTCGCGTCGTTCCTGCGTACCTTCAGCCACCAATTCAAACCCGGGTGGCAACAACAGGGCACCAATGATGCAGGCAGGCCCATAGGCGTTGGTGACGACCAGCGACGAGCGGCCGATGAAGCCCAGCCCGGCCATCACCGCGAGGCGCTTCTCCGGCAACCGGGAATTGACCAGAACCCTGAACGACCTGGGCGGCAGTCCGCTGCACAGTGCCAGGGCGCGCCCGGCCTGCTTCAGCAGCCGCCCAAGCGTTGCATAACGGTTCTGTGCGGCAAAGGCGCCAATACTGAGGCTCGCGGCATCATCTGGCGATTCATGATCGGATGCCATGGGACGCGGATCATATGGCAACAGCGCGACGACAGCGCCGGAGGACTCAAGAAGGCCATACCGTGCCACTTCGGCCGGCGGAGCGATCATCGCCAGGTTTTCCAGACACGAATGGCCGACAACGCCGCACGCGGGCAGGCCCGACCCCGACAGAACCGAGGTGATGTATGATCGATCAAGACTCTGGTTCAACGCGCCGCCTGTGATTCCTTGCGGGCGCGCTCGATTTTCTGCATCTTGCGGTAATATTCGGCCTGCTTGACTATCTCTGACATGTCCTGGACGACTATCTTGTTGTCTATCAGCCTGAACAGCTTGTTTGAAAGCAACTGCTGCACTACCTGATTGCCTTCGCTCATAGGCAGCCCGACCATGTTGATCAGGTCCTTTGGTCCGAAATCAAAGGCATGCGTCGCGCCGTTCTTGATCGGAACCCTGTTCTTCTCGAGCTGGATATGCAGTGCGTCATACATACGGCCAAGAGGATCGGATATCAGCGTGTTGGCCAATTGCTTGTATATGAACCAGATGCGCTCGGCGAGCAGCTGCGTCAGCCGTGTCACGATCTGCGGCTGCGCCTGCACCATGCGCTCGAAATTCTGCTTGTTGACGGCCAATAGATAGGCATCCTCATAGGCTATGGCGCTCGCCGAGCGGGGCTTGTTCTCGAGCAGGGCCATCTCACCGAATATGTCACCGGCCTTGAGCACCGCGAGCAGCACTTCGGTGTTGTCTACGATCTTGGTTATCTTTACGGAACCCTTCTGGATGATGTACAGCTCCGAGCCTGGCATGCCCTCGGAGAACACCATCGTGTCTTTCGGGTAGAAGCGGTTGAACTCCTCGGTCGATCCATCGAGGTACACCGCCTTGGAGTACGGCTTGATCTTGGCCAGGCGTTCCTTGGCCAGGGACGCGTGCTGTCCATTCGGACAGAATTTCAGGTATTGGTAATATGCGTAGTAGGCTTGGTTGAACTGGCTCTGGCGGGCATAGCACTCGGCCACCTTGTAGAGGTGCGATGGATCGATCTCGGCCGATTTCTTGAGGGTAATCCGTGTCAAAGCCTCATCGAGGAAACGCATGCGCTTTGAGAAGCCCATGATGATCTTCATCGCGACCGGCGTGTTCTTTTCGATAAGCATGCCATACTGTTCGCGCTGCACGCTTATAAGCGTGACATCGGTAAGGGCCTGGGCGGTCTCGATGTGGCTGTGGCTTGACATGGTCGAAATGACGCCAAAGAAGTCACCAGGGGAGTAGATGTTGCCACCTTCTTCCTCGACGACCTCGACTTCTTTTGAAATTCGCACCTTGCCAGACTTGATGATGTAGAAACGGTCGGCGTTCTGCTTGCCTTCGACTATGATATATGAGTCTTTTTTGAAATTGACGAAGGTCAACTGGAGCGGATTGTCCATGCCGTTACCATTTCTCCCGTCGGAAAGCTCATTCGAAGTATAGGGACGCCTCGGAGGGTTGTCAATCGACTCCCCGAAGCGTCCATTAGCCTGCCTTGCCAGAATCGTCCTGTCAGATGTCGGCGGGAAGGCCGAACTGGGCCGTCAGCGCCAGAACCTCGCGCTTGACCCTGGCAGAGACCGCGGCGTCGCCCTTGGCTTTGAGCACGTCCATGATCAGGCTGGCGATCTTGTGCATCTCCGGCTCCTTCATGCCACGGGTAGTGACGGCCGGAGTGCCGACGCGTATGCCCGAGGTGATGAAAGGACTCTTCTGATCGAATGGAATGCCGTTCTTGTTGACCGTGATATTCGCCTCGTCAAGCCATTTTTCAGCTTCCTTGCCGGTAATGCCGAGCGGTGACAGATCTACGAGCATCAGGTGGTTGTCGGTGCCGCCCGATACGATTCGCGCTCCGCCATCGGCGAGCGCCTTGGACAGCACCTTTGCGTTGGTCACAACCTGCCTGATATACGCCGCGTATTCCGGAGACAGGGCTTCCTTGAACGCAACGGCCTTGGCCGCTGTGATGTGGCAGAGAGGGCCGCCCTGGATGCCTGGGAATATCGAGCCATCGATAAGCTCGGACCACAGACGCGGACGATCTCCCTTCGGGCTCATGATGCCGAGCGTATTGTCGCCATCGGTTCCGACAAATATAGCACCGCCGCGCGGTCCGCGTAGCGTCTTGTGGGTCGTTGTTGTGGTGAAATCCGCGATCTTGATAGGACTGGGGTGGGCGCCGGCGGCGACAAGCCCGGCGATATGGGCCATGTCAACCATGAAGAGCGCCCCAACCTCGTCCGCAATCTTCCGGAACTTGTCAAAATCTATCGTGCGGGGATACGCGCTGGCTCCTGCGATTATCAGTCTGGGCTTGTTCTCGCGTGCCAGTCTGGCCAGCACCTCATAGTCGATCATCTCTGTCTCGCGGTTCACGCCATAGCGTATGACATTGTACAGCTTGCCGGAGAACGACACCGGCGCGCCGTGAGTCAGATGGCCGCCATGTGCCAGGTCCATGCCCAGGATCGTATCACCGGGCTTGAGCACCGCGAAGTACACACCCATATTGGCTTGCGAACCGGAATGCGGCTGGACATTGACATAATCAGCTCCGAACAATGCCTTGGCTCGGTCGCGGGCAAGATTCTCGGCCATATCGACAAACTCGCACCCGCCATAGTAGCGCTTTCCAGGATATCCCTCGGCATATTTATTGGTCAGAACGGTCCCAGCGGCTTCCATCACGGCCTTGGATGCGTAATTCTCGCTTGCTATCAGTTCCAGATTATTGCGCTGCCTGTCGGCTTCCAGCCCTATCGCCTTCCACAGTTCGGGATCGGACTTCTCTATATACGACATCAGAACCTCCTTGGTATCAACACCATACAGCATACCATGATCTGAATGCTATGAGAAACCTTTTCTTGCCGTTCGCACCGCGAGATCGAGCCAGAGCGGCTCAATAGACGCCGGTTATCTCGACATCGCTCCAGAACGATGTGTAGGCGGACAGGCCGCCGCTGGCTTCTTCGAATATGTTCTGGAAGGAGTACCGCCTGGAAGCGGAGACGGTTCGGCCATCAGGGTTGATCTTGTCGACGCTGGCAAGCCCGCGCGAGAATGCTATGTGCCTGTCGTCCATGTTGCCAAAATAGTGGGATCTATCCTCGAATGGCGGCACGAAGTTGCCGATGGTAGCGCCAGACATCAACGCCGGGTCAACCGGTACCCAGCCAAATCCATACACATAGAACTCGGCCCAGGCATGGTTCCAGGCGCGTCTGGAGTCATCCATCACCACGCCGACGACAGGCACGGATGGAACCCCCGCGGCGCGAAGCGCCGCGGCATAGAGGATGGCCAGATCCCACGAGTCGCCCCTGCCGGCGGAAAGGGCCTTGATCGGGGATTCGTACGAGGCCCTGGCGTCAAACGCCACGGCCTGCCCAAGTGACGCCAGAATCGCCTGCGCCAGCCTGTACGGGTTCTTCTCCCGGCCAGCTGCCTTCAAGGCAAACGCGACTATGGCCGGATCGGCTGATGGCACCAACTGGTCGGGCGCTGTCAGGGTCGTATACAGGCGAGGAACAGGATCGGCTGGCTGCTTCACGCGTTCGGGCTTGATGTCGGTCTCAACGCCATAGACCTGCACCAGATGGTCCTGTGTAATTGTCACGAGCTTGTCATCGGCCAGATCGGCCAGCCGGTAAACCGAGAGGCCACGGTAATCGGGTATCAGAGGCTCGTTCGATCGACCGAGCGCCTTGACACCCCGCTGGTACGGAGTTTCAGCCGGGAATGGCATCCACAGGTACAACGCATTCTGCCCGCTGGAGCGAACCCGCGAAACGGTGACGAAGTTGGATAGCGCATAGGTCTTGCGTTGCAGATACGACTTGGTTCCAGGAGTATCGACTATCTGGAAATAGCGCACCGGGCTCAGGCCTTTTTCAGTCTTGATCGCTATGCCGCCGGAGACGGAGCCATCGGGTATTCTTACGCGAATTTCCTTGTCGGACCAACTCTCGTATTCGCCAAACGCATCCTGCGGGCTGACATATCCATGGCCCGATTCGTCGCTCTTGACCTGGGCCGACACCTCGCCAATCCAGGAGAAGAGCACCGACGAGCCATCGCGGTTCGTGCCGAAATTCAGGCCGCGAATGGTCAGCAGCCCTCCTATGGCGCCGGATTCGGACGACAGCGAATCAATGGTTGGCCCGAGAGCCTGGCCGGTCGAGCCGCTTGGCATTGAAGGCAGCAGAGCGCGGCTCATGAACATCCTGGCGTTGGATCGGCCTGCCGGCGTTGTCACCCGGACAAGGCTTGAGTCGGCATAGAGCGGTATCCTCACCTCTATCCGATCGTCAGACCACAGCAGATACGACGACGCGGTCGGAGCGGCGCCGTCAAACTCGACGCGGCCATCTCCACGCTCGCGGCCAAAATGCTTGCCATGCACGACTAGAGTCGCCCCCGGCTCACCAAGAGGCGGTTCGATTGCCGAGATTGTGGGCCGCATAGCGCGCGCGCGCGCTATGGGCACCGCTATGGCTATTGCCAGGGCTGCCAGCGCCAGGACAGGCAACAGCACGGAGCGCCGCTTTCGGGGTGCCTGCCGAGGAGGAGATAGCGAGAAATTCATGGAGTGGATTTATCCTTGGTCTGCGTCGCGCCGACTCCTGACGGTGCGGTAGCCGGTACTCCGGTTGGGCCGTCGGCTACCTTGTACTTGTCCATGCTCAGCTCCACGCGAAGCGGTGCTCCACCGTCCGTTGCCGCGCCAAGCGGGTAGAACAGTATGCGCTCACCAAATGCCACCGACAAGGTATTGATGGCTGTCCGGTAGCCTACCCCCCCGGTGACATCCTTGTACCAGACCTGGCCCTGCGCGACGAGTAGGAGGTGGCCATCCTTTGTCTTGTACGGAGTTATGCTGATGAGCACCGCGACATCCTTGCCAAGAAGCTTGACCGATACGGCGGAACCGGGAATCGTGTATTTGACTTCCTTTGCTTCCCAGGTCGGGGTCGCGGATGGCTGCCCGATCGAAGCCGCGATATGGACTATCAGCGCTTCGCCGATCAGCTCCGCGGGTATGGCCGCCAGGGATCCAGGTTCAGCCTGCACCGTGGCTGGAGCCACCGCGGTGGGACTCTGAGCCCATGAGGAGACCGCAGCGCAGGCAGCCACTATCAGAAATACGCGCCTCACCGGCCGCTCCCTGGCTTGTAATCGGCCTCGCGGACTATGAAGGGTTCTCCGGTGGCGCCGGCATACGTGCCAGCCGGCAGCGTGATGTTGACGTTGACCGAGGCATTCTGCCTGGACAGGTAATCCAGGATCGACTCGATACCGGTCCCGGACGCGGATGTTGACACAGGAGTTGCCTCGATAGCCTTCTGCACCGCCACCCTGAGATCGGCGTTGCGATGGCTGGATTGCACAAGGGCAAATGACAGCACAGCCATCAGGATAGCGGCCGCCGCGGCCGCTGGCAGGGGGATGGCGTATCGACGCGACCAGATGTGCTCGACATGGATGCTCCGCGGCGGCTGCAGCCGCAGGCGCTCCGCTACGCGCCCGCTGGCGCGCGCGGCAGCGCTGTCCATCGCGACGATGTCAGCGGCGAAAAGGTCGTGGGTATGACGCAAAGACGCGACCTCGCGTGCACACGACTCGCATCCGTGGACATGACGTTCAATAGCGTCGCTCCATGGTGACGGCACTTCGCCATCAACCAGGGCAGACAGCAGTTCACGATCGGGACACATCGTTGCCATCCTCCCGCATCAGCGCGGCCAGCGCTTCCCTGGCCCTGAAAACCCTGACCTTCACATTGCCTTCCGCAATACCGAGCACACGACCGATCTCTTTGTAATTGAGCAGACCATATTCCTTGAGCACGAGCACGGTCCTTGACTTCTCGGGAAGGCGGTCAAGGTATCGCCGAATGTCATCGCTTGTTTCCGCCTTGATTGTCTGGTCTTCTGGCGACTCGGATGAAACACCATCGATCTCCTTCAGGTAGCGTTGATAGACCTTCTGCTCGCGCCCTTTGCGCTTGATCCAGTTAAGCGCGTTGTTCTTGACCACCCGGATAAGCCAGTACTTGGCATCATCGCGGGTAGGGAACATGCCCCATCGTTCTACAACCTTGATGTACGAGTCATGCACGACATCTTCAGCGGCCTCATCGGAATTGGTTATCCGCCGGGCCACCCTGAAGAGCATCGCGAATGTCTCATCGTACAAGGCCTTGAACGCGGCATTGTCCGTGGCGCTACGGTTATCAAACAATCCTGAACCCCTGTCCGTTACGACTGAACCGTCGGGGCGCCGCCGCCAACCTGTTTCCAGGTCGTGCCTCCGGCTCCATCCTCGAGGACGATGCCACGCGCCTTGAGGCCATCACGTATGGCATCCGCCTTGGCAAAATCACGGGCCTTCCTGGCCTCGAGCCGCTCGGCTATCAACGCCTCTACCTCGACCGCCAGAACTGCGTCGACTGGGGCCGCCTCGGCGCGGACAAGCGCGGACAGCCCAAGACCGAGCACCGCATCCATCGCGAAGGCGGCGCCGAGCGCATCGGCGGCCGGCACATTCTGTTCCCTCAGCACGCCCCACAGCTCGGCCAGGGCTCGTGGCGTCGACAGGTCATCCTCGATAGCGGTCCGAAAGGCTTCGACTCTTGATCGGGCCGCCGCGCACATCGCGTCGACAGCCGTGGCTCCCGCGGCTGGAAGCTTCTCCATCAACGCAAGCACACGATCATTCAGGGCCTTTCTCGATGCCCTGGCCGAATCGAGCGCCTCGTACGAGAACTGCAGCTGCGAGCGATAATGGCCGCCCAGCAGGAAGTAGCGGTAGTCCAGCGGATCATAGCCGGCGTCCACCAGTACCTTCAGTGTCAGGAAGCCGCCCTTGCTCTTGCTCATCTTGGCGGCGCCCATCACAAGAAATTCATTGTGAAGCCAGTAGTTGACCCATTTCTTCCCGGTCGCGGCCTCGCTTTGGGCAATTTCATTGGTGTGGTGCACCGGTATGTGGTCGATGCCGCCCGCGTGGATGTCAAAGCTGTCGCCGAGGTATTTCATGCTCATGGCCGAGCACTCGATGTGCCAGCCAGGGTAACCCCTGCCCCATGGGCTGTCCCAGACCAGGGCCTGGTTTTCAAACTTCGACTTGGTGAACCACAGCACGAAATCCTGTGGATTGCGCTTGTTCACATCTATCTCGACACGGGCCCCGGACTGCAGATCGTCCATCTTGAGCATCGCCAGCTCGCCATAGCCTTTTGATTTCGAGACGTCGAAATACAGATTCCCACCGGCAAGGTAGGTAAACCCGTTGGCTTCTATCTTCTGTATCAGATCTACCATGTCCTGCACATGCTCGGTAGCCTTGCAGACTATGGTCGGCCGCTCGATATTCAGGCGGTCGGTATCCGCGAAGAACGCGTCGGTATAGTAGCGGGCGACCTCGAGAACGCTCTTGCCACGTTCGGCCGCGGTCTTGACCATCTTGTCCTCACCCGTGTCATCATCGCCAGACAGGTGACCGACATCGGTTATGTTCATCACGTGAGTAACATCGTATCCCAGGAAGCGCAGCGAGCGTGCGACGATGTCATCGAAGACGTAGGCGCGAAGGTTTCCTATATGCGCGAAGTTGTATACCGTGGGGCCGCAGCCATAGAACCCGACCTTGCCCGGTGTAAGGGGCTTGAACTCCTGTAGCATCCGTCCGAGCGTGTTATAGAGCCGTAGGCCCATGCTGTCCTCCTCGATGATCGTTCCAACGGTCGTATTAACACTTCGCGCGACTTGCGCTAGCATGGGCGAAGTATGGATACACTACGGATATTTCTGGAGAATTGCAATATAGACGCGGAGATAGCGTTCGACGAGCCAATGGCGGGTCATACGACATTCAGGATAGGCGGCCCCGCCGATGCCTTTGTCAGGCCACGGAGTGTCGAGGCCTTGGCCACGCTGGTCATGGGCGCGCGGAGCCGGAGCCTGCCCATAACCGTGGTCGGGGGAGGCGCGAACCTGCTTGTTGGCGATCGTGGCGTCCGCGGAATCGTGGTGGCGACCGAATTGCTGCGAGGCTCGAATATCCTGGCCGACGGGTCGATGTACGCGGAGGCCGGGCTCGCCGTCACGGCGCTGGTCGGCGAGGCAGCCGACCGCGGTCTAGCCGGACTGGAATTCGCCGCTGGCTTGCCTGGTTCGGTTGGCGGCGCCGTCTTCATGAACGCCCGCTGCTACGATCGGGAATTCGCCGACGTCCTGGGGCGCGTTGACTTCATACGACCTGGCAATGGTAGTGGTTTGGCTGTCGAATCGACCACGCCCGACAGGGCGGCCTGGGAGTACAAGCGCACGCCCTTCATGCCAGGTGGCGCCCTCGAAGGCGCCATCATCGTCGGCGCGGCCTTCAGACTGATTCGCGGTGACAGCGCGTCGATTCGGGCCAGGATGGCCGAACTGGAGGCTGATCGTAGCGCAAAGGGTCACTTCGATAATCCAAGCGCCGGCAGCATGTTCAAGAACGACAGGGCATTTGGCCGCCCGACGGGCAAGATACTCGATGAGCTGCACTTCCGCGGCCGCAGGATAGGCGACGCGATGGTCAGCCTCAAGCACGCCAATATTTTCGTCAATGCTGGCCATGCTAGCGCGGCCGACATGATGGAACTGATAGTCGCGGCCCAGCAAGCGGCTCGATCGGCCTTCGGCATCGAACTTGCTCCCGAGGTGGTCTTCCTGGGAGAATTCCAGGGCCGCGTTTCGCGCCTTGCGCTCGAGCCTTTCGTAGACTAGTTTTACAATATGCTGATCGACGCGATGCCGGATTATGCGTACATCCTGGCGCCTCTTGTGGCATATCTACTCTCGAGGGCGATAGCGCTGTACCTGCAAAGGCGGGTTCGGGCCTCATCACCCGCCTCACTGGTGCTGCTGGGCTCGGTCTCATCAATGCTTATAACCCGACTGGGCGCCACCGTGCTCGGCGCTCCAATGGCGATGCCAAGCTGGACACAGGCTGGTCTATATACCCTGCTGGTCGATGCTCTCTGTGCGGGCGCGCTCTTCGCAGCCGGAGTCGGGGCAGGTCTGATACAGCATCCTCGTCTGCCTGCCCAGCAGGGGCATCGCCGCATGAGGACGGTTATCGCATTTTGCGTTCCACCCATCGCTGGAGCCGCTCTGGCGCTCGGATTCGGGGCGGTAAACGGCTCCAGTGCCATGCCAATATTCAGGGTAGCGCTTGTCCTGGCCGCGGCGCTCTGGCTGTTCAACGACGGCACCGGTACGGGCTTGCTGGCGGCGGGCCTGGCCTTTGCCCTTTCATCGGGGCCAGGTCCAGCCACGACCGCTGCGCTGTCTGTCGCGGCATCGATCGCGGCAATCATGGCCGTGCTTACCGGCCTGGCCACGCATTCCTCGCGGATATCGGCAAAGCCGCTTGCACCGGCTTTGTCCCTGCTCCTCGTGTGGTCGCTCCACGAAGCTGGAGCCGCGTGGCCGGCAGCAGGGTTGGCTGGAGGCTTTGCGCTTGGGCTCATCACACGCATCGAGTCCGAAGCGCCATCAGCAACCGGCGTATCCAAGTCAACCGAGACATTCTATGAGCGCGCCTCCGCCGAATCATCATACGCGCTCGCCTTCGTCGCAGGCTTCGGCATATCGCTGGACCATCTCGGTTCATCGGCGGTGGCAATCTCGATCATAGCCGGCTCGTTCCTCCTCGCCTCGTTGCTCAGGACCGTCATAGCCGAAAGCCGCCATCCTTACCTGCCGGTGCATGCGATTGGCTTTGCCGCCCTCATCGCCGCGGAGCGGGCTGGGCTTGCCAGCAACGCGGCTCTGGCGGGCGCGGCACTGGCATACCTGGTCGCCGTTTCGCTGTCCAGGCCAACGCGAGACGGTGCAAGCGACGGATCGGACGCTCCCGCGATGAAGGCCCTTGTCGCTGTATCGCTGCGCGGCGGATCGGCGGGTGCGCTGGCCTTCGCCGCGGCAATGGGCAAGCCAAACGAGCCCATCCGGGCCGCGTGCGTGGCAACGGCAGACGGTGCGGCGGGTCCGGGCACCGCAGTGGCCGAGGAAGCGCTGGTGCGCAGCGTAGCGGCGGGAGCCTCGGCCGGCATACGGGTGCTGCCAACGGTAGTCGTTTCGGCAAGCGTGCCCGACGGACTTGCAAGAGCCGCTCTCGAGCGCAGAGCCGACGCCATCATACTTGGACTCGGCGACGAGGACCGCTCGCAGAAGGCCGATCCGCGCTCCGCTATCGACGGTCTGCTGATAGCCTTTCCCGGGTCTATCATAGCGGTGCGCAAACCGGAATCATTCGCCGCCGCCAAGAGGCTCGTAGCCATAGCGATCGCCGGAGCCGAGGGAAGCCCCGGATTCGTGCAGGCACTGGATGCGGCGGCACGCGCCTGGGGCAGGCCTGCCCGCTCGATCGATGCCTTGATGATAGGCGCGGCAGCATCCACGTTCGCCAACGCGTCCGCAGGGCGCATCGACGGCCGGACCGCGCTGTCCGTTCAATCATGGCGCGACGTGCCAGCGGCCCTCGGCTCGATGCCGCCTCAGCGAACCGCCTTTGTCATCATATCACCGAGACCCGGCTCTGCCGGGTGGAATCCAGGGTACGAGCGCCTGCCTGTCGTACTCAGGTCGGCCTTCCCGGATTCGTCGATAGCATTCTGGTTGTTGCCCCACGCAACCGCCGACACAGCTGCGGAATCGGATGACTCCGCGACCGGCAACGCTGCATCCACCATGCAAGTGCCAGCCAACCACGATGCCTCGGACCACAAGAAGGCGGTGCGAGGCGAGCCCGAACGCGGCTGGCCGCCCATCGTGCGAGCCGCCTATGATGCTGGACGCGTCATTGTTGGCATGCGGGAGGAAGCCTTGGTCGACGCAATCCGGCGCCTGACCGACGCCATCTATCCTGATGACAGAGGCGCCTCGGGACGTCTCGCCACGGAATTCTCGACTGTGGCCCGCAAGGAGCCGATAGAGCTGTCACCGGGCATACTCCTCCTGCACGCCCATGCGCGCGGCGTGGCGATACCGACGCTTGCCATAGGCGCGCGGCCGGACGGCTGGCCCATCGTCGCATTGTCATCTGCCGTGAAAATAACGGTCATGCTGGTGTCGCCCGACGAAGCCGGCCCCGAAACACATCTGGAAGCATTGACGCAGATAGCGCTCGCGTTCAGGAATCTCGGGCTCGCCGACCAGCTTCTGCAGGACGCCGCCTCCACCACATGACATCGAATCTCTATCGACAGAAACGGGATTTTGGCTTGATCATTGCACACACTCAGGGCATACTTTGCGACCATGAAAGACTACAGAGCAATTTTGGCAAGGCCACATACGGCCGAGACTATCGAGCGGCTGGTGCGATACGCCAGGATAGAAACAACGAGCGATCGTCATGCGGATATCATTCCATCGACACCGTCCCAGTGGGAGCTGGCGCGACTGCTCGAGGCTGAACTCAAGGCGCTTGGCATCAAGGATGTGTCAACCGACCAGCACTGCTTCGTGATCGCGCGCATACCCGCCTCGCCAGGCCAGGAACACAGGCCATCGATAGGGCTCATGGCCCACCTGGACACATCGAGCGACGTCTCCGGCGCCAACGTCAAGCCGCGCGTCATCACCGCGTATGATGGCAAGCCTGTGCAGCTGTCTCCTGGCTGGGTTCTGGATCCCGCGCAATTCGCCGAACTCAAGGACTATACCGGCGATACCATCATAGTCACCGATGGTACGACGCTGCTTGGCGCCGACGACAAGAGCGGCATAGCAATCGTCATGACGGCGCTTTCGGCCATACTCAAGGATACGTCATTCGTGCATGGACCGCTCTATGCCATCTTCTCTCCTGATGAAGAGACAGGCAAAGGCATGGACGGTTTTCCCGTGGACAAGGTTAAACTCGATGCATGCTATACCTTCGACGGCGGCCGTGGAGGCGAGATAGAATCGGAATGCTTTACCGCCTACGAGGCCAAGGTCGCGTTTGCCGGAAAATCATCGCACCCTGGCTACGCCCGGGGCGTCATGGCCAACGCGGTGTCGATGGCCGCCAGCTTTGTGTCGATGCTGCCACGAAGCGAAAGCCCCGAGGCTACCGACGGCTGGTATGGCTACTACTACGCCCATGAAATCCATGGAGGGCTCGAGGCTGCGACACTCGAAGTGTTGCTGCGTGACTACACCGATGAAGGAATGGCACGCAGGCAGGAGACACTCAGGCGTCTGGCAGCCGCGGTCGAGGCACAATTCCCCGGCGGCACAGCAACCGTGACGCTTCGCAAACAATACCTGAACATGCGCAAACAGCTCGATGACAGCCCCAAGGTGCTGGAGCTGCTCAATACCGCGGCCAGAACCGCTGGAGCCGAGCCCTATTCCAAGCCCATCCGCGGCGGCACCGACGGCGCGCGCCTTACCGAGTTGGGCATACCGACCCCGAATATTTTCGCAGGCATGCACAACTTCCATGGGCGCTTCGAGTGGGCCAGCGCATCCGAGATGGTGCTGGCGGTCGATACGGCACTGGAATTGGTCAAGCTCTGGGCCAAAGCCTGATGAGTGGCCACGGAGGCACATGGTCGCTGTGTCTCCGTGGTCCGGCTTCAATGCTATGAGGATATCTTTTCTTTCATCCATCCAGTCGTGTTGTGAAAATCCGCGACAGCGGTGCCTGGTGGAACCAGGGCGTCGAGAGCCGCGGCCATTTCGGCATCCAGGCCAAGCTCGAGAACCGGCAGCGCTTCGGAGAGCTGAGCCTCGGTACGGCTGCCGAGGATCGGAGCGCATACCCCCGGTTGGTCCTTCACCCAGAGCAGCGCCAGCTGGGATGAAGTCAGGCCGCGCGACGCGGCCAGCTGACCAAGGGCATGGGCGACCGCTATACCGCGCTCGGATATGCGGGCGGCCACGTATCCTACACGCGCGGCCTTCGAGTCAGCCGGTGGCCTGGCAGCGTCGGCGTAGCGTCCGGCCAGCTGGCCAGCCGCCAAAGGTGACCACGTCAGCAATCCAATGCCATGGCGCATAGCCATAGGCACCAGCTCATTCTCTATGCGACGGTCGAGCAGGTTGTATGGCGGTTGCTCCGATACGAATCGCTCCAGTCCCTGGCGTTCACTGATGCCAAGCGCCTCCATGATCATCCAAGCTGGAAAAGTGGAGGAACCGATGTACCTGACCTTGCCCTGGCGGACAAGGTCGTCAAGTGCGCGCAGGGTCTCGTCCTGTGGCACGCTGAAATCCGGCCGGTGTGCCTGGTACAGGTCGATCCAGTCGGTTCCCAGCCGTTTCAGTGATGCCTCCACTGCGGAGATGATGTGACGGCGCGAGTTGCCGCGGTCGTTGGGATCGGTCGATACCGGAAAATGGAACTTCGTCGCGAGCACAACCCTGTCGCGCAGCCCGCCCGCAAGAGCCTTCCCCACTATCCGTTCACTGTCGCCCTTGGCATATATGTCGGCGGTGTCGATGCAGTTGATGCCAGCGTCCAATGCCCTGTGCACCATGCGGATCGCTTCCGCCTCTGGCGTCGGATCGGCGAAATTCCAGGTTCCCAGACAGAGCGGCGAGACCTTCAGTCCCGACCGCCCCAGGCTTCTATACTCCATCAGCGCTCGACGCACATCGCTATGCCCATGCCACCGCCGATGCACAGCGTGGCCAGGCCTTTGCGCGCATTGCGCTTCTGCATCTCATAGAGCAAGCTCGTCAGAATGCGCGCTCCTGATGCGCCGATAGGATGGCCAAGCGCTATGGCGCCTCCGTTGACATTGACCCTGGCCATGTCGAACTTCAGCTCCTGGGCCACCGACAACGCCTGAGCCGCGAATGCCTCGTTGGCTTCAATCAGGTCCACATCATTCATGCTCCAGCCAGCCTTCTTCAGTGCCAGCCGGACCGCCTCGACGGGGCCGATGCCCATGATTGACGGATCACATCCATGCCATCCGTAGGAGACGATGCGCGCCAGTGGCTTCAAGCCTTTTGCCTTGACGGCGTCATCACCCGCTACGATCAGCGCCGCGGCGCCATCATTGATGCCAGAGGAGTTGCCGGCCGTCACGGTGCCATCAGACTTGAATGCCGGCCGCAACTTGCCAAGAGCCTCGGCGGTTACACCCGCCCGGGGGAACTCATCAGTGTCTACAACAGTCGGGTCGCCCTTCTTCTGTGGAATGACCACCGGCACGATCTCGTCCTTGAACCGGCCTGACTTCATCGCGGCCTCGGCCTTGTTCTGGCTGGCGGCGGCCAACTCATCCTGGGCCTGACGCGTCAGGTTGTATTTTGCGGCCAGGTTCTCCGCGGTAATACCCATGTGGTACCCATTGAAAATGTCGAACAGGCCCTCATATATCATCGAGTCTATGATTTCGCCTGTGCCCATGCGGTATCCGTTGCGAGCTTGCTTGAGCAGGTATGGAGCCTGCGTCATGTTCTCGGTGCCACCGGCGGCGATGATCGAGGCGTCGCCCGACCTGATGGCCTGTGCTGCCGCCGCGACTGATCTGAGCCCGGAGCCGCACACCATGTTCACGGTCATAGCGGGCCGCTCCACCGGCAGACCGGCCTTGACCAGGACCTGGCGGGCTACATTCTGGCCTAGTCCAGCCTGCAACACACAGCCCAGGATGACCTCATCGATGTCGGCCGGGTTTACCCCTGCCCGCTGCATGGCAGCGACCAACGCTGTCCGCCCCAGTTCCACGGCCCCGACGCCTGTGAATACGCCATTGAAGCTGCCTATGGCAGTCCTGGCGGCTCCTACGATAAAAACGTCTTTCATTTGAACTCCTTGCAGTGCGTGTCTACGACCACATCCGCGTCAGTGTGCTCCACGATCCACTCTGGCGAATAGGGCGCAAAATACTCCATCAGATGAAACCTGCCATCCTTGACGGCAAAATATCCGACATCGGTAACGACGATATCCACTTCGTGAGCGGCCGTCAGCGGCAAGGTACAACGCTTCTTGAGCTTGGACTTGCCCGACTTCTCCAGATGGGTCGTCGCGGTGATGACCTTCTTGGAGCCGGCTACGAGATCCATCGCTCCGCCCATGCCTGGAACCATCTTGCCTGGTATCTTGTAGTTGGCGAGATTGCCTTCCTGGTCGACCTCGAGCACTCCCAGCACCGTATAATCGACGTGACCGCCCCGTATGATGCCAAAGCTCGTAGCTGAATCGAAGAAGCATCCACCGGCCAGTATCGTGACGGGCATCGCTCCGGCATTGGTCAGATCCTTGTCTTCCTGTCCCTTCGCGGGCGCCGGCCCCAGCCCCATCAGGCCATTCTCCGACTGCAGTATGACGGTGACATCGGCGGGCACGAAGTTTCCGACCATGGTCGGAAGGCCTATGCCCAGATTGACCACATCTCCGGACTTGAAGAAGCGCGCTATCCTGCGCGCTATGATTTCCTTGTTCTCTGCATATTCAATCATTTCAGGACTCCCCTATTCGGCCTTGACGATATAGTCGACGAAGATACTCGGCGTATGCACTTGATCAGGATCGATGGCACCGATCTCGACCAGCTCCTCGACCTCCGCTATTACGATGGCGCACGAGGTGGCCATCAGCGGATTGAAGTTCCTGGCTGTCTTCGAATACACAAGATTGCCGGCCTTGTCGGCTTTCTTTGCCTTGATCAGGGCCACATCACCTGGAAGCGCTACTTCAAGAAGATAGTCGCGTCCGTTCAGCGTCATCCTCTGTTTGCCTTCTTCCACTTCGGTGCCAACCCCTGTCGGCGTCAGTACGCCGCCAAGCCCGTTGCCCGCAGCCCGTATGCGCTCGGCCAGCGTTCCCTGTGGCACCAGCACGACCTCGGATTCGCCCGCGTTCATCTGCCGCTGGGTCTCTGGATTAGTGCCGATGTGCGACACTATCATCTTCGAGAATGCCTTGGCCTTGACGAGCGCGGCCACACCGTTGATGCGGCCATTCTTCTCATCGAGTACCGAGGTGTCGTTGCATACCAGGGTCAGTCCCTTCGCTCCCGAATCGACAAGCGCCTTGAGCACCGTGTCAGGTGAGCCGCATCCCAGGAAGCCGCCGACATGGACGACGTTTCCCGACCTCACCATAGCGGCTGCCTTGGCCGCGCTAATCACCGGTTTCTGTATCATCTCGTACCTCCGCGTAAGTTCCCCCGAATTTGCCCGCTGGAGAGGAAATTCGCTGTATCCGTTTCGTCCACTATAACACGCCTTCAGGGGCTACGTAATGCGAAAAACTTTGCGCATGCGCACGGCATACGTGCAAAAAAATGCCGACCACGATCTCTCGTAGCCGGATGCTTCAGCCTGCTACCGGGGCTCTCGCATGAATCGCAGAAGCATCATATCCGCACGCCTCATTTCTTCTCGGCCATCTTCTTGACGATATACGTAGCTACATCATTGGCATACGCGCCGCGGCCGAACCCCACATCAAAGCCCAGTTCAACCGCCAGCTTGTTGCCGATGCGCGGCCCGCCGGCGACGCATATGAACCTGTCGCGAAGGCCCTTTGCCTCAAGCAACTCGATGAACTCGGTCATGTTGTGGACATGCGTGTCCTTCTGGGTTACCACCTGGCTTATCAACACGGCGTCCGCCTTGACCTTGAGCGCGAAGTCGATGAGCTTTTCGTTTGGCACCTGGGCACCCAGGTTGTGGGCTTCCATCTCCGAATAGCGCTCGAGCCCAAAATGGTGGTTGTAGCCTTTCATGTTCATGATGGCATCGATGCCGACCGTATGTGCGTCGAACCCGGTGCAAGCACCAACTATAACTACCTTGCGCTTGATGTGCTGCCTGATATATTCGTTCACGGCATCCATGTCCATCGACGCATCAGCCGATGCTTCGTCGGCGACAACCGAATCATAGTCGACAGACGATTCCGTCTTGCCATAGGCTACGTAGAATGAATACTCGTTGGACAGCCGCGCGGAGTGCACAACTTCGCACTCCTTGAATCCCCAGGACAGCACCAGTTTTCTAGCGGCCTCCCTGCCCTTGGCTCCATCGGGAACCGGAAGCGTAAAGGAGACTTGAACCTTGCCATCGTCCATCGTATCGCCATACGGCCTCACTACCTTCATGCTGTCCTCCTTTATCGCTTGAGCCCGAGTTCGCGCTTCAAGGCGGACTCGAACGGGTTGTAGTATGCGGGGCCCTTCTTCGCCAGACCTTCAAAGCCCTTGCCGCCATCCTTCGGTCGCTTCATTTCGGCAAACAGGCCCTGTTCTATTGAATCGAACATGCCGACCTTCTCGACATGTTCCATGAACTCGATGGTCTGGTTCAGCACCTCGTGGGCCCGCGACACGACGATGCCGTCCTGCCTGAACTCAACATCATCATAGAATCCATCCATCGAGTTCATCACATAGCGGGCGTTCTCGACGGCGAGGTACCGGTCCATCATGAACGGCGTGTGTATCGCTTCGGTCAGCATGCCGAGCAGGTGTATGCCCTGTCCGGTAGCCTTTGAGACGAAATTGAACAGGGTATCCATCGCCAAGCCCTTGAATATGTCGCCCGACATGTGCTTGGTCGGGGGCATGTATTTGAGCGGGTGCTCGGGGAAAATCTCGCGGGCCATCTGCGCCTGTGCCAGCTCGTACATGAAGCCATTCTTGATGGTCGGATCCATCTCGAACGCGTGGCCCAGCCCCAGGAGGCTGGCCGGCAACCCCGCCTGGAAGCCAAAGCGCTCATTGAGCAACTGGCTGGCCAGCACCGTGTAGGCCTTCTCGTACGCGTCGCTTGTCGTCAGATAATTGTCCTCGCCGGTGTTGATGATTATGCCTGCGCAGGCGTTGATCATGCGGCTGAATTTCTGATCCACGAAGGTTCGATACATGTTGATGTCGCGAAACAGGATGCCGTACATCGAATCGTTGAGCATCATGTCCAGGCGCTCGACGGCGCCCATCGCCGCTATCTCGGGCATGCACAGGCCTGACGCATAGTTTGTCAATCTGATGTAACGCTGCTGCTTCTCGGCGACCTCGTCGAGAGCCGCGCGCATTATGCGGAAATTCTCCTGCGTGGCGTAGGTGCCGCCGAAGCCTTCCGTCGTCGCACCGTATGGCACGTAGTCAAGGAGGCTCTGTGCCGTCGTGCGTATCACGGCGATCACATCGGCGCCCTGCTCCGCGGCGGCCGCGGCCTGGTTGACGTCCTCGTAGATGTTGCCCGTCGCGACTATCAGATAGAGCAGCGGGCTGTTGTTGTGTCCCTTCCACGTTTCCAGTTTCTGCTCGCGGAAGCCGCGGTTGCTCTTGATGCGCGACAACGTTGCAGCGACAAGCTCATCTGACTTGGCCTCGATGCTCTTGCGGTCGCCGAGCGGCAGGCTCATGACGTCGAAGCCCGCTGCGATCTTCTCGTTGAGCGCCTGAACCGTGCCACCAGTCTTTAGCAGCGCGTTGACATAGCGTATGGTGGCGCCATCCTCGAGCGCCGCTGGGTCGACCCCCCGTATCCTGTCAACGACCAGGTTTGGCACCGGCACGCCATCGGCGTTGGCGCCATCGGCGCCGGCGAGCCTCAGGGTAGCGCGTTCCACCGTTACAGAACTATGGCTGTCTATGAAATCCTGTACAGGCGCGGTAATGCGTTCGGCCAGGGTTCTGGCATACGCAACACGGTCGGCCGGTAGGTTGAGTTTGTTCCTCATGTTCCATCCTTTCATGGAGCTCTCCGGGAAATCATCTGGATTCCCGAAAGCTCCCCTTCATCAGATAATATCGAGCCCGTTCGACAATATGCTTCTCAAGGCCAAGAAACGACGCGATTGCGAGCGCGTCACTTTCCACATCAGCGCCATCATCGGGAAGCACCTCGTAGCGCATGCTTCTGTTGATGCCGGCCAGTCGTTCCGCGAGTGGCCGGCCAGCGCCAGGGGCGCCATCAAACAGGTGGCCTAGATGCATCTCGGCGGCGGCACGGTCAAGGCCACGCATCCGCCTGTACTCGACACCCGGCATCCGCGCTATTCCGCGGAAATGCGTCGCAAAGAAGGCACGGTCGCCGTGTGACGAGGCATAGGCCTCGACCACCGCCGAAAGCAGAGCCTCCGCCTCGTGCGACCCTGTCGTCCTCGCCAGCTCGTCAAAGGCCAGCAGGGCTCCACCGTCCGATCCGCGAGGACCGCCCTCGAAAGTGGCCAGCGGAACATCGCGCGCCGCGATGAGCCGCCATAGTTCCAGTCCAAAGCCCGAAAGCCCGGTCAGCCGCTCCCCAGCAAGCTCTCCGACATATTCAACGCGCGCATAGACTTGCGTCTCGAACCTGGTGGCGGGCACGAAGTTGCCCGACTGGGCAAGCAGTTGCATGAACAGCAGCGTCTTCAGCACGACAGTCTTGCCGCCCATGTTCGATCCAAACAGCACGATCGCATCGGCCGCGAACTCGGACGTCAGCGGCGTATATGAAAGCCCAAGTCGGCCACACTCATCGGCACAGGGCACGAACCGTGCGCCGACAAGTCTCGTGACACCGGAATCGAGTACTGGCCGACTCATGCCAAACTCACGTGCCAGCACAGCGCTTGCCCGTGCCCTGTCAAGGCGCGTCACAGCGGCCACCATCGCCAATAGGTCCGGGACGGCCGCGCCCGCGACAGCAGAAATCCGGTCGACTACCCGTGCCTCTGCGATGCGCTCATCCTCGAGGAAGCGGGCGCGATCGGCCATCGCGTCTATCGCCGCGGCTGAAGGCGCGATGCGCACAATGTACCTGGTGTCGTCGTATGGCTCAACAGTCCAGCGGCCACCGGCCTCGGCCATCGTTCGAGCCACATCGCGTGGTGCCACAACAAATTCGCGGCCATCGAATGAAAGGCCATACTCCAGCCGTGTCGCGGCCTCGGCCTTGACGCGCTCGATGCCGACCGCCTCGTCTGCCGCCGCAATGCCGGCCCGAGCCGCCGCGAGCGCCGGGTCGTACACGTCGGCGATGTAGAACGTTTCAGGATCAGAGCCGCCGCGGTCCAGTTCGGCCGCCAGGAGGCCCGCGTTCGAGGTTCCTTCAATTGAAGGCAACCAGTGTGACGCGGCTTCACGCGATCGGAGAGTCGCCGCCACGCCGCGATAATTCGCCATGAACTTCTTGAACTGAAACAGCTCGAGCAGCTCATAGGCTTCCTTGCGCTCGAGCGGCACTCGCGGCATGCGCCGGAGGTGGTACGACAGTCTGTCCAGCGCGGATGGCTCACCGGCAAGCGCCTCCATCAGCGACAGGACTCCATCAATATCGTCAAACCTCGATTCGATCGTATGCCTGTCCACCAGAACTGTCTGAGCCTGGGCTTCATCCTTGCCCCACGGGGTGAGCGGCTGATAGTGAACCCAGAACTCATCGAGCTGGGCAAATCTCCAGGCCCCGCCGTTCACGCGACCATCCCCCGGGCAAGCTCATAGGGATTGAAGGCGATCATGCCGGCCAGCCGCTCGTCATCGAGGGCCCCCAGGAATTCGTCATCACAGAGTCCCCGGCACGATACCACAAATCCCCCGAACGATATGCTCCGGCGCACCCGGAGCGCGCGTTCCCTGATGAATGCCCGCAACTCCGAATCGCCCAGGAACACCTTGGTGAGATCCTCCACAACGACCTCCCTGGCGCCCGCGGGCAGCCGTGCCACTGTCTCGGCAGTCAGCGCGTCATCGAGCCAGAACGCCTCCGAAGATGCCTCGGCGGCTATCGGCAAGCCAATCAGCATTCCAATTCGCCGCACCTTGGCCAGCGCCTGCGCGAGCGTGCTGCGATCCACCCTCAGCACATAGACAAAGCGGGCGCCGTTGATGGAAGCCACTTGCGTTATCCGGTTAATGGCCCCGTCGACGAGCACCGTGTCGGTCAGACCTTCGGCAACGATGCGGTCGATGGCCCATGCGATCTGGCTGTTGCCATCGGGGCCGACAAGCGCCACGACCGAGGCCCGCCGGGCACGGGCAACGCATAGCCGGCCCAGCGCCGTATGGCCAGGCAGTACATCTATGATCTCCGGGAAACAAGGCCTGGCGAAGCGCTCGGTCGTCAATACAAAATCCCCGGCCCAGACAGGCACCGCGGGCTTGCGCGCGCCTGACAGGAAGTCACGGGACTCCCCGTCATACCCTGCGGTCAGTAGGGCAGGACCGGGTCGCCCGCTCGCCCGCGCACCTCTCCTCGCAAGCTCGGCGGCCCGGTTCATGAATGTGGTCTTGCCGCAATGTTTTTCCGGCCCCGTCACGAAGGTGACCCTGCCCAGAAAATCCTCAGCGCTGTCAAGCATGATCCCTTACTTTTTCTTCCTTGGCGAGAAGGCATTCGTGCCCCGTGCGGCGCGGACAAGTCCCTTGGGCTCCAGGGTCTTCTCATCGCCGGAGAGCAGCCTGGCGACACCGCAGGTAGCGTTCAGTTGCGGCTCGTCGAAGCATATGCGGCACTTGCCGCAATCCTCGTGGTAGCCTTCCGGCTCATCGTAGGTGGTGATAACGCCCTCGTAATTGCGAAGGATCACACGCTTGTCATTGCTCGATATCACATAATCGGGCATCACCGGAGTCTTGCCGCCGCCGCCTGGCGCGTCGACGACGAATGTCGGCACGGCCATGCCAGTAGTATGTCCGCGCAGATTCTCTATGATCTCGATGCCCTTGCTTACTGTCGTGCGGAAATGGCTTATCCCGCGCGACAGATCGCACTGGTATATGTAGTACGGCTTGACTCGGATCGTCAGCAGCTTCTGGACAAGCTGCTTCATCAGCACCGGGCAGTCGTTCACGTCGCGCAACAGAACACTCTGATTGCCAAGCGGTATGCCGACGTCGGCGAGCTTGCGGCACGCCTCTCGTGACTCGGCGGTAATTTCCTTGGGATGATTGAAGTGGGTGTTGATGTACAGTGGATGGTATTTCTTGAGCATGTTCACGAGATCGTCCGTGATGCGCTGCGGCATCACGACCGGGGTGCGCGTACCTATCCGGATGATCTCCACATGGGGAATCGCGCGGATCTTGGCTATGATGCGCTCCAGCTTGTCATCGGACATCACTAAAGGATCACCGCCGGATATAAGCACATCGCGGACGATGGGTGTCTTGGCAATGTACGCGATGGCGGCATCGATCTGGTGATCGAGCAGGTTGGCATCTTCCTCGCCCACGAGCCGACGACGGGTGCAGTGCCGACAATTCATAGAGCAGACATGGGTTACCAGCAAAAGGACACGATCGGGATAGCGGTGCGTCAGTCCTGGTACCGGGCTGTCAGAATCCTCGTGCAGCGGGTCATCCTGGTCGCTCGCATCAAAATGAGTCTCGGGCAATCGCGGCACCGCTTGCAGCCGCACGGGGCAGCCTGGGTTCTCCGGGTCTATCAGCGACGCGTAGTAGGGCGTGATTGCCATCCTGAATATCTTGAGCACCTCGGCCACATCGGCCTTGTCCTTGGCCGTCAGCGGCACCACTTTGGACAGAGTCTCGACATCCTTGATGTTGTTCTTCATCTGCCAGTGCCAATCATTCCATTGCTCCGGAGTTACATCCTTATAGAGTGGAATGCGCTTGTAGTCATATGTTGGATACGTGTGCATGATCAGCCTCCTTGAAAATTCCCCAAGCAGAGTACGAGAGCATCAGCCGCGCAGCTTCAGATACGCGCGCACTTCATCGGGAGTGGCTGGCTTGAGTCCAGCCTCGTGGGCAATGCGCGCGGCCCGCTCGACGAGCTCGGCATTGCTCTTGGCCAGTACACCCTTGCTGAAATAGACATTGTCCTCAAAGCCGACACGTATCCAGCCGCCATTCACTATGGCGCCATATTGCGCCGGCAGTGACGAGCGACCTATGCCCATCACGGTAAAATCGGCGCCGGCAGGCATCGCCTTCATGAACGCCGACAGGTTCTCGACCGTGTACGGCACGGCACCTGGAACATTGAGCACGAAGCCGTAATGGAAAGGAGCCGCGATGAGACCTTCCTTGACAAGGTAGTGGCTGGCGTACACATGTCCCAGGTCAAAGCACTCGAGCGTCGCGCGCACACCGCGCTTCTTGAATTCGGCCGCGAACTCACGCATCGTCGGCAAGGTATTTACGATATATTCGTCGCCAAAATTAACGGTGCCGCAGTCAAGCGAAGCCATCTCCGGTTCAAGTTCCTTGACCGGCCTCAGGCGCTCCTCGGCCGTATCGCCGACAGCTCCACCGGTTGTTATCTCGATTATTATGTCCGTCTTCCTGCGTACCGCCTCGATCGCCTCCCTGAAGCGAGCGACGCTCTGCGTAGGGTTGCCCTGATCATCACGAACATGCAGGTGCAGAATCGCAGCCCCGGCGGCGCGGCATTCTTCGGCTGTCTTAGCCACTTCATCAGGCGTTATCGGAAGCGCCGGGTTCTGCGCCTTCGTCGTCTCCGCTCCCGTGCATGCGCAGGTAATCACCAATTTTCCGTCAAGAGCCATAAGAACTCCTTTCAGTCCACCTGGGTAGACCGATACACCGTCGCCACTATGAGGTGATGAGGTGGCAGGACCATGCAGAATGGCCGCAGCACACAGGCATCGTCTTTCTGCACGGTTCTGCCACCTCATACGTTGTCATTCACTCACTCCGGCAATTCACGAACAGAACATAAACAGTGGAAACAAAGCGAGCATCGGCATGGATGGTCTCGTCCACCCTCCGTAGCCTTGCGGCACGGTATCCGACACGTTCCGGCCGGCGTCCGCTCGTCTCAGGACAATCCTGAGCCGCGTCCGCTTGCCGCGCCGGGGACGGGGAGCCCCCGGGGCGAGAGACGGTTGCCCGTCTGCTCACATTGATGATGCCTGGCCTTATTCATATCGGCCTTCTGCCGCGCATGAACCGGGAGACGGACTGCCCCCGCCGGTTTTGCGCTTCGCTGCGCATCCCGGCTCGCCGCCCTCCCATCGCCTGGCTTACGAGCCTGGTTCCGTGGGTACGGAACCACTGGTCACTTCACGTACTGATCCTCGAAATACTTGCGCAACTTGGCGTTCTCGCGCAGCTCCCACAGCGTTATCTCGGCATGATCCTTGGTGTAGCCATTGCCGATGATCATCAACACATCCTTGCCAATGCCTTCCGCACCGAGAGCGGCACGGGTGAAGCTGGTGGCCATGCTGAAGAAGTAGACGGTGCCATTCTCGCGGACTGGCAGGATGCTCGACATCTCGGTGCCCTGTATGTTGACACAATTGATGACAATGTCCACTTCCTTGCCATGGTTGGCCTTCAGGACGGCTTCGAGCATTTCGACCGGCTTGCCTGCATCGGCCATCACGATCTCGTGGCACAGGTTCATGTCACGGAGCGGCTTGATGTACTTCTCGTTGCGGATGTTCGCTATCACGCGGCCCGTCGGTCCGACACGCTTCATGGCCTCATAGCAGCACATCAGTCCAGACTTGCCACCGGCACCAAGAATCAGCACGCTGTCGCCCGGCTTGACGAGCTTGGCTGTCTGCGCTGGAGCACCGGCCACATCGAGCGCGGCGAGCGCAAGGCCTTCGTCCATGTCCGTGGGCAGCTTCGCATAGATGCCCGACTCGAACAGGATCGCCTGTCCGTCGATCAGTACACGGTCGACCTCGGGCATCACCTTGATGATCTTGTTGATCTTGAGCGGCGTCAGTGACAGCGATACGAGGCTGGCGATCTTGTCGCCGACCTTCAGGTCGCGGTCCTTGAGCGCCGAGCCAATCCTGGCTACCTTGCCGATGAACATGCCACCGGAACCGGTAACGGGATTCTGCTGCTTGCCTCGAGCTGCGACAATCTCCATGATCTTCTTGCCGATCTTGTCGACATCGTGGCCCGCTTCCTCTTCTATCTGCGTAAAGCTTGCAGAATCGACATTGAGCGCTATCACGTCCAGCAGGATCTCGTTGTCGTAGACCTTGCTCATATCGTTGTCGATACGATCGGCGGTCTGCGGCATCGCGCCGACCGGTGAGATGACACGGTGAGTGCCGTACTTATTTCCCAGAGCCATACTACCTCCTGTGATTTTCCCGGAAAAACCTGGCTTGAGCTGTAACCGGAATGAGTGTAATGACTCTACCTTATAAACCCGCGGTTCGGGTATCGTCAAGTGATCAAATACTATCAGCGTGCACCGGTGACACTTGCCTCGCCCGGGCGTCCCGGATACTATGCCCTTCAATAAATATGAACAATTGGAAACGCTCGTTCAACGCGGTGTGGGTGGCGGAGTTCATCGCGATTGCAGGCTTCGCGACCACGACGCCAATTATCCCCCTGTATTTCCGGTCCTTGGGGTTGACAGACCCGGCCGGCCTCAACTTCTGGACCGGCCTTACCCAAACCAGCTCATCGGTTGCGCTGGCGATATTCGCGCCGATATGGGGCAGCCTCGCAGACAGCTATGGGCGCAGGATGATGCTTCTTCGCGCAATGCTGGGCGGCGCCATTCTGATAGGATTGATGGCTCTCACGACCGAACCATGGCAAGTCGCCCTGATCAGGACCCTGCAGGGCTGCGTTACGGGAACGGTGGCGGCGGCTACAGTCCTGACGGCGACAATCGCGCCAGCCGAGGAAACGGGCTACAGGCTCGGCCTGATACAAATGGCAATCTACCTGGGCAACTCCGTTGGCCCTCTCTTTGGCGGGGTTGTGGCCGATGTGATGGGTCTACGTATCAATTTTCTGGCCACCAGCGCTCTCTTGCTGTCCGCCGCCTTCATCGTGGCCCGCTTCGTAAAGGAAGATTTCGTACCAAAACCACGCAGCGGATCAGTCCTGAAGAATGCCGTGCCCGATTTTTCTCCGCTCTTCAGGACACGAGCGCTCGGATCGCTGATGGCTGTGATATTTGCGGTGCAGTTTGCGTCGGCGGTCGTCGCGCCGATGTTGCCTCTCTTTATCATGGACATGACCGGAAACTCGACTGGCGTCGGTTCATTGTCAGGCATGATCATCGCAGCGGGCTCGTTGTCAGGAGCGATAGCGGCCGCGGCCATAGGCAAGGTCTCGGGCACATTCGGGTATGGGCGCACGCTCATAGTGTGCATGGCAGGGGCGACGCTGTTTTATCTGCCGCAGGGCCTCGTCAGGACTCCTTGGCAGTTGCTCTGGTTGCGGCTCGGCAGCGGCATCTTCCTGGGCGGTACCATGCCCAGCGTCAATGCCCTGATAGCGTCGCTGTGCACCAAAGACAAACAGGGGTCGACATATGGGCTGTCATCGTCGATTTCCAATGCCGGAGCCGCACTCGGGCCAGCCGTAGGCGCGACGCTGGCGACAGCCGCAGGATATCCATCCGTTTTTTTCGCCACAAGCGGTATACTGGGCGGCATCGGCGTGGCTGTCGCCGCATCGATGCGGCGACATGGCGATTCGATGGGGCATGATGGAGACAGAGCATGAACCGAACCGAACGCATACTGGCTGTGATCATAGCGTCGCTGTTGATCATAATCATCAGCGGCACTTCATTCGCGGTGCTGACCGGAGCCCGCTCGCGCAAGCTGGCGCGTGCCGCGGTGCCCGCGGAGTCCGGACAGACAGGCATTTTCGACGGCATCGGCCGCATACGGGCAAAAACAGCCGACAAGCCGAGCGCGGTTGTCGTCGTCGACGTGGCGTTTCCGTTTGATTCCGCAGACCGGCAGTTTCGCGAGGAGCTGACCCAAAGGCGAGGCGAACTGAGGTCGGCTGCCACGGCATTCTTCTCCGGAAAACGGGCAGAGGAGTTGAGCCCTGCCAATGAAGCCGCGGTAAAAGCAGGCCTGCGCGACACCCTGAACAGGCTCTTGTCGCTGGGCCGCATCGAGGAGCTGTATTTTTCCCAGTTCCACGTTGTCCAGTGAAGCCGCGACGCTGCGAAGCCGCGACGCTTGCAGCCCCGTGGCTTTGAGACTATACCGTCATAATGAATGTAGAAATACTGGCACTCTGCGATTTTGCCCAGGATACGCTGGGTAAGCTGACTATCGTCGGCGCCTTTGACGCGATAACGGTGCGCGAGACGCCCTCGGTGCATCCGCTCATGAGCATAGCGGCACGGGTGCGTTTTCAGGTATACGAGCTTGGCGCCCATACGGTGCGCATGGAACTGATAGACGCATCCGGCGACAGGCTAGCGCCGCCGCTTGACGGATCGATGAACATCAATGGCATAGGCGGCGACTCCGCCTGCGCCAACCTTGTGCTCAATATGACAAACCTCAGGATAGAGCGCGAAGGGTCATGGCGTCTCGTGCTCACAATTGACGATCAAGAACGTGCAACCGTTCCGCTGTTCATTCGTCGTGCCACTGCACCGCGGCAGTAGGCCAGTGCCCATTGGTTGCATCTTCCGCAACTTGTACTTGCAATACTGTTATTAGGGCACTACAATAGCCCCACCAAGTTCCATTAAGGAGGAACCATGAAACGTGTTCTTACAGGCCTGCTGCTGATCGTGCTCGCGGCGACACTCGTCGTCTCCTGCGGACAGGGCACCGCCGCCAAGGGTGTCGAGTTCGTAATGGGCAACGGCGCCGAGCCCCAGACCATCGATCCTTCCAAGATCCAGGGCGTTCCCGAGCACAACATCTATACGGCGTTGTTCGAGGGCCTCGTCGCCTACGATGCCAAGACCTCGCTCGCCGTTCCAGGCCTGGCAGAGAGCTGGACCATCAACCCCGAGGGCACCCAGATCACCTTCAAGCTCCGCAAGGCCAACTGGTCAGACGGTACAGCGATCAAGGCCCAGACGGTCGTGGACAGCTGGATCCGCACGCTTGATCCCAAGACCGCCGCCGAGTATGCATACATGCTCAACATGGTTGTCAAGGGCGCCGAAGACTTCAACAGCGGCAAAGCCGGCAAAGAAGCCGTAGCCATTCGCGCCATCGATGACAGCACCTTCCAGTGCGATCTCATCGGACCGATGCCCTACGCCGTTGACATGATGGCCCACTATGCGTTCGCCGTTCTCCCGATGCACGTCATCAACGCCAAGGGCGATGACTGGGTAAAGGCCGAGAACTTCGTCAGCAATGGCCCGTTCAAGCTCCAGGAGTGGAAGCCCCAGGAATCCCTCATCGTAGTCAAGAATGACAAGTACTGGGATGCCAAGAATGTGAAGCTCTCCAAGATCACGTTCCTCCCGATCGACGACAATCTGACCGCCTACAACAAGTTCAAGGCCGGAGAGATGGACTGGGAAACCGGCGTTCCTCTCGACCTCATCGACGAAGTCAAGCTTCGCCCGGATTACCAGGTTGCCCCGCAGGTTGCGACCTATTACTATATCTTCAACGTGACCCGCAAGCCGTTTGACGATGTCCGCATCCGCAAGGCGCTGGCTCTCGCACTCGACAAGCAGGAGCTCGTTGACAAAGTAACCAAGGGTGGACAGTTCGTCGCCGATGCCATGGTTCCGCCGATGGCTGGCTATACCCCCGCCAAGGGTGCGAGCTTCAACATCGAAGAGGCGCGCAAGCTCCTCGCCGAGGCCGGCTACCCGAATGGCAAGGGCTTCCCCAAGACCCCGATCCTCTACAACACCAGCGAAGGTCACAAGAAGATCGCCGAGTGGGTGCAGGAGTCCTGGAAGAAGAACCTCGGTATCGAAGTCTCCCTCGTCAACCAGGAGTGGAAGACCTTCCTGGATACCCGCTCACGCTCACACGATTTCGGTATCGCCCGCGCCGGCTGGGTGGGTGACTACCTTGACCCGAACACCTTCCTTGACATGTTCATGACCGGCTCCGGACTCAATGATGGCCTCTATGCCAACGCCGAGTACGATGGTCTCGTCAAGCAGGCCTCCACGATGAAGGCTGGTCCCGAGCGCATGGCAACCCTGCAGAACGCCGAGGCCCTCCTCATCGCGAAGGATCAGGCCGTGATTCCGTTCTACTACTATGTCTCCCAGGACATGATCGACCTCTCCAAGTGGGATGGTTGGTATCCCAATCCGCTCGGCGTGCACGAGTGGAAGTTCATCGCTCCCAAGGCGAAGAAGTAAGCAGACCCACAGTCGCTCCGGTGCGAGCGCGCCGGAGCGAGCACAAGGCCGTCCCTTCCGGACGGCCTTTTCAATATCTAAAACTCCATTTCAAATTTTATTGCGATTATGAGGGCTTTCCGCTAGCGCTGAACCCCATAGTGCGCTATACTGCGCAACCGCGATACAATCCGACCGGAACTGGCCGGATTATTGCACAGGATCATCACCACCACAGTGCTGGTCCGTACCCTTTGTAAGCGAGGCAACGATGTCAAGATTCATCGTCCGGAGACTGCTGAGCGTCATACCCACACTGTTCATCATCGTGACGCTGAGCTTCTTCCTGATCAGGCTTGCCCCCGGTGGGCCATTCTCAAGCGAGAAGAAACTGCCACCGGAAATCATGGCAAACATCATGCACAAGTACCACATGGATGAACCGGTTTACAAGCAATACTTTCGTTACATGAACGACGTGCTGCACTTCGACCTCGGTCCGTCATTCAGGTACAAAGACCACAACGTCAACCAGCTTATCGGAGCCGCATTTCCGGTATCGATCATGCTAGGAACGATTGCGCTGGCGCTCGCGGTGCTGTTGGGCACGATAACGGGCATCATATCGGCACTGCGGCAAAACAAGTGGCAGGATTATGCAGCCATGTCGGTAGCGGTGCTGGGCATATCGGTACCGCTGTTCGTAATTGGCCCCCTCCTCATGCTCATTTTCGCGCTGAAGTTGAAGATCCTGCCGACATCAGGATGGCTGTCGAGCCGCGCAGGATGGCTGACCATCATCATGCCCGCAGTCACGCTGATGATGCCCTACTTCGCCTACATCGCGCGTATGTCGCGCGGTTCCATAATCGAAGTGCTGCGATCGGATTATGTCAGGACAGCGCGTGCCAAGGGTCTCAAAGAGGGCGTGGTGATACGCAAGCACGTGCTCAAGGGCGCGATGCTTCCCATCGTCACCTACCTCGGGCCGGCGTTCTCCGGTATCATTACGGGCTCGGTTGTTGTCGAGCAGATATTTGTGGTTCCTGGAATTGGTCGCATCTTCGTTCAGTCTGCGCTGAACCGCGACTATACCGTCATCATGGGTGATGTGATCGTCTATTCGGTCATATTGATCATCGCCAACTTCGTCGTGGATATCCTGTACAGCCTCCTCGACCCGCGCATCACCTACAAATAAGGAGGCCATGCAATGCCGTCAATCGACAAGAAGACAGATAGGGCCACAAACGAGTTCAACCAGTACGTAAAGCCGGTTTCACTCTGGGCCGACGCATGGAAACGCCTCAGGCGCAACCGGATGGCCGTGATAGGCATGTGGATCGTGGGCGTCTATATGGTAGTCACCTTCGGCGCCGCGCTCCTGCCGTTCAAGAGCTATACAGACCAGGAGATGCTCCATATCAACTTGCCGCCATCGTTCAAGCCCGCCGGAGTGCTCGCGATGGAGCGCCTGGAGACGAGGCGCGACGATATCAACATGGCCATCACCAAGAGTGATCGCGTCGACCTCAAGCAGGATCTTGATCGCGTCATAGCGGAGATCGCCCAGCTCAAGGCCGAGATCGATACCAACCCTATTCACAAGAGGGTGTACATTCTGGGAACCGATTATCTTGGCCGTGACATGCTGGCAAGAACCATCTATGGCGGTCAGATATCGATCATGATCGGTCTCATCGGTACCCTGACAGCGGCCTTTATAGGCATAGTGCTCGGGGCGCTGGGTGGATACCTGGGTGGATGGCTTGACAACCTGATCGGACGCTTTGTCGACATCATGTACAGCCTGCCGTACATGCTGGTCGTCATCATCATCATGTCGATGTTGCCCACCGGCTCCAACAGCATCTTCGTGCTGTACATCGCCATAGCGCTCATCTCATGGCTGACGATTTCACGCGTGGTACGCGGCCAGATCATCAGCCTCAAGAATTCCGAGTTCGTGGAAGCGGCTCGATCGATGGGAGCCGGTTCGGGACGCATCATATTCAGGCACCTGCTGCCCAACTCGCTCGGTATCATCATCATATATTCCACACTGCAATTCCCCAGCTTCATAATGAACGAGAGCTTCCTGTCGTTCCTGGGCCTCGGTGTCTCGGCGCCGCGCGCCTCGTGGGGCACATTGGTCAGCGAGGGTGTCCAGGGCATGCAGCTGTATCCGTGGCGGCTCCTTGTTCCAGGCGTCGCGATGACCGTTTTCCTCTTTGCGATGAACTTCCTTGGCGACGGCCTGCGCGACGCCCTGGATCCACAGAGCAAGAACAGATCTTAAGGAGACCACCGAATGTCCGATGATGCCATTCTTCAGGTCAATGACCTGAAGGCGTACTTCAAGCTCGACGAGGGGCTCCTCAAGGCCGTGGACGGCGTAAGTTTCGACCTCCACAAGGGTGAGACCCTCGGTATAGTCGGCGAGTCCGGCTCCGGCAAGAGCGTAACCAATCTTGCCATAATGAAACTGATTCCCAGTCCGCCCGGACGCATAGCCGGCGGCGAAGTGCTGTTCATGGGCAAGGATATCTTCAAAATGTCCGATGAAGAGGTCAGAAAACTCCGGGGCAACAAGATCTCGATGATCTTCCAGGATCCAATGACCTGCCTCAACCCATTCCTGAGCGTTGCTGAGCAGATGGTGGAGACGATTGTGCTCCACCAGAAGCTTGACAAGACCGCAGCCAAGGCCAAGGCGATAGAGATGCTGAAGCTGGCTGGTATCCCCGCGCCGGAAAAGCGCATCGACCAGTTTCCTCACCAATTTTCAGGCGGTATGCGCCAGCGCGTGATGATAGCGATGGCGCTCTCGTGCGAGCCGGAAATACTGATCGCCGACGAACCGACAACGGCCCTCGATGTCACGATACAGGCTCAGATCCTTGAGCTGATCAAGGAGCTGTCAGCACGGCTGGGCACCGCGGTCATCCTCATCACACACTCCCTTGGCGTTGTCGCGGGCATGTGCGATGTGATCTGCGTGATGTATGCCGGGCGGATCGTAGAGCGCGGCACAGCCGATGAGATATTCGCCGATCCCAAGCACCCGTACACGCAAGGGCTCATCAAGAGTGTGCCACGCCTGGACAGGACTGGTTCACAGCGGCTCTACTCCATACCGGGCCAGCCGCCCAACGTCATAAACCTGCCGGATTGCTGCCCGTTCTTCCCGCGCTGCGAACGCGCGATGGACATCTGCAAGACCAAGTATCCAAAGGTCGCCAAGCTGGGTGACAAGCGAAGCGTAGCATGCTGGCTATACGAGGAGGGAAAATAAATGGCTGAGAACGAGAACCTCCTCGAGGTTACAGGACTCAAGATGCACTTTCCGTATAACACGGGGTCAATCCTGAGCCGAAAGAAAGGCTTCATCTACGCTGTGGACGGAGTCGATCTTTCCATCAAGAAGGGTGAGACACTTGGCCTCGTGGGCGAGTCCGGTTGCGGCAAGTCCACGACATTGCGCGCAGTGGCCCAGCTGTACAAACCCACGGCGGGATCGGTCAAGCTCAAAGGTAACGAGCTGACGACGGCCTCCCCTGCGGATGTCATGAAGGCCCGCAAGGACATGCAGATAGTGTTCCAGGACCCGTACGCGTCGCTCAATCCGCGTATGACGACCCGCGACATCATCGCAGAGCCGATGCGCATCTTTACCAAGGCGCGTATACTCAGCCTGTCCAAGACCGAGATAGACGAGCGTGTCGAGCAGCTGATGGAGCGCGTGGGCTTATCAAGGTTCTTCAAGAACCGCTACCCGCACGAGTTCTCAGGCGGCCAACGCCAGCGCATTGGCATTGCACGCGCCCTGGCCCTGAAGCCGGACCTGGTGCTCTGCGACGAGCCAGTCTCCGCTCTGGACGTATCCATCCAGTCCCAGATACTGAACCTCTTCAAGGATCTCCAGGAAGAATTCGGACTTACGTACATGTTCATCGCGCACGACCTTGCGGTCATTCAGTACATCTCCGACAGGATAGCGGTGATGTACCTGGGCGTCATAGTGGAATTGTCCAATTCAGCAGAGCTGTACAAGAAGCCGCTCCATCCGTATACCCAAGCGCTGCTGTCGGCCGCACCGATACCGGATCCCGAGGTGGAGCGCAAACGCAAGCGCATCATCCTGACCGGCGACGTACCGTCTCCGGACAAGCGCCGCACCGGCTGCTACTTCTACGATCGCTGTTCCAAGCGCATGGACAAGTGCGCCACCAGCGTTCCAAAACTCAAGGAAGCGAGCAAGGGCCACCAGGTGGCATGCTACCTCTATCACGACCCTGAGTAGTCGGCGCTCCATACTATAGTGCTGCATGATAGGCCCGCTCCGTAAAACCGGAGCGGGCCTTCTTCTTGCTTGTTGTGATATATGAATTGTGGTTGCCCAAAGCCAAATACCGGTATAAAGTTTATTTAGTTCATCGAAGCCTGCATCTCGGTATCCAACGCCACCGCCCCTTGTATGGATTGCCTTGGGCAACCGCTCCTGGCGGTGTCGAATATCGAAAGATGCAGGCTTCGATGAACTAGTTAAAGTCTACACTCGGTGTCATGTAAAATCGTTCAGAACCACGTTACGAACCATGGGGAGGCGATAGGCATGGACACAGGGGGCAAGGCGTCGAGTAGCGACGACATGTTGGTGCAGGTAAGCCGCTTGGCACAGGAACTCAAGGAGCGGCATCGCGATCTTTCCGATACATTGATGTCGCTGACCATGGGGTCGGATCTGACCGCGACCTTCTTCGAGGAGACCCTGCGGTCAAACAGCGCCAACCTCGAGGCCACTCGTTCCATAGATAGCGAGCTTACCGCACTCAGGACCAGTACCGCTGCGATTTCGTCATCTGCGACGAATGCCGCTGCAAAACTCTCGGATGCCGACGCTTCGTCGCGTGCGTCGCTTGCTGCGATAGAGGCGGGGACGGCGGCGCTCAGACAGATGGATGAGCGCTTTGCCGGATTCATCGCAACCTTCACCAATCTGACGGAGTCGATAGAGCGCATAGGCGGAACACTGAACGCCATCGACGAAATATCCGAACTGACCAACCTGCTCTCGCTTAATGCGGCAATAGAAGCGGCCCGCGCCGGGATCCATGGCAAGGGCTTCAAGGTTGTAGCAAACGAGGTAAAAAGCCTCGCGGAGAAGAGCCGCGGCCTGACCGGTCAGGCCGCCATCCTCCTCAAGGACCTGAAGAACGACATGCATGGAGCGACAGTGGGGCTCGAGGCCTTTCAGCTAGGCAAGGTCGAGCTCGCCAGGAGGATGGAGGCTTCTCAAGCCGAGCAGCAACGCGGTACCATATCGATATCGGGCGCGGCGGACAACATGAAGGACATAAGCGGCGCGCTTGCAGGACAGACCAGCAATGCCGAGCATATTGCCATGTCCATGTCCAGCCTCGCTGTTGCAGTCAACCGGCTAACTGAGAGTTCAGAACTGATCCAGGGCAACCTGCAGCAGCAGAGGAACGCTGCCGTAGAGGTGCTTCGTTCGGAGAGCAAGCTCAAGGGGAGCATTAACGATATGGCTCGATCCGTTGCACAGAGCGATCCAGGCAAGGCTGGTACTACAGCGCTGACCATTGGCCACGATGTTACCTATCCGCCATGGGTCTATATAGGTGGCGGACATTCTGCTGGCATCTCAATAGAAGTAGCCAGGCGCTTTGCTTCACTCGAAGGCATGACGCCGGAGTTCAGGCCAGGGCAATTCTCCGATGCCCTGGACGAGCTCCTCGCTGGAACCATCAGGATGGTAGCTAACGTCGGCTGGCCCAACGCGTATTTTGACAACAAGCCAGTCATCCCGACCATGCCATTCGCAAGCTTCAGGCCCGCGATATTTGCCCAGACTGCCCGCATGCATGAATTCAAGTCGATGCACGACCTGGCCGGAAAACGGGTAGCCGCGCAGAAGGGCTCGTATGTCATCGATTGCCTCCAGGGCGCCGGGTGCGAAATTGTCGTCACCGACAATGATCTCGAAGCCTTCTCGGCAGTGATATGGCACCGGGCAGATTGCGCCATCACCGAGCGTCTGGTTGGCACCTACCTGTCACGGCAGTATTTCTCTGCCACACTGGGGCTGTGCTTCGAAACGGGGGATCAAATGAAGGTTGTGTTCCTGCTTCGCGCCGAGGACACAGCCCTGCGGGATGCAGTGGACAGGCGCTTCAGGGATCCCGAGACGACAAGCCTGGTCGAACGACTGATTACCCAGCACCGCTCCAACGAACGCTGAAGCGGTGGCTCGATAACGCGTGGTTAGCGGGTAATCTTCCTGGCCTCGATGTAGAAGCGCTTCTCGGGCGCTTCGCCCATGCTGAACGTCTTTCTTGGCATAACGCCATCCCTGATCACGGTGGCGAAGAAACTGGACTTGTCAATCGGCGGCAGGTACAAGCCAAGGTTCCCGGCCCTGACCCCAAGCGAGTGCAGGCTCTTCGTGCCATGGATGTAATCGATGCCAGTGCCTGAGTGCCGCTTGAGGAACGGATCGATGAATGACTGGATGGTTCCGGCAGCCAGCTTGGCTGACGGCTTCTTGAACCGTATCAGCCCCGCACCCGAGGCCGAGACAAAGGCAAACCGATGCTCGTTTGAGGCTTCGTCTGTCATCCTGACCGCGTCGGCCCACGGCATTGACTCGACATCGCACGCACCCGTCGCCCGTAGCTCCTTGAAAAACGCCAGTTCATCAACCGTAAACAGCACTCTATGGATCGGATGGAACGGCAACCCCTCATCGTAAATGTTGACCAGCTCCACAAGAGCATAGCGGGCGGGATGATCCATGATCGCCGCATCCGAGGCACCCGCCTTCTTCGTCTCTTCCCAGACGGCCTTTGCGGTGGCCAGAGAATGATTCCCGTCTCCCACGGCAAAGAGCAGCACATGCGAATCGGAGTAGCGATTCTCATACGCCCTCGGATCAGCCAGCTTCTCGAGCGCCCTGGTGACACCCTCGATAAGAGCCGCGTCCGCAACGAGGGCGCCGCGCACGTGGCCGGAGCCCTTCAGGAGATCAAAGTCGTACAGAGGCGGCAGGCTATGCATCTTCGCGTGAAGCGGCTCTATGACGCCGCGCGCCTGATCATCGATCAGCAACATGATGTGGGGCAACTCCAGCGGGGCGCCACGCCGTATATCCATCCTGGGAGGCAGGCGTTCGACGATAGTACCCTCCGTCGGGCGAATCAGCGAGGTGACGCCCTGGCCATACTGATATCGTTCCAGATCGACCGCGATCATAAGCCCGGTGCGCGGATGCTTCTCGAACGGTGTCCTGCGCTCCACCAATACAAAGCCCGGCGTCTGCCTGGTAAGCACTCCATTGTCCAGGTAGGCACGCATGGCAGCATGGATTCTCTTGACTCTGCTGGCCTTGTCCTCGTCCTCGAGGTAGCACTCGGGAAATATCAGGTTCAGCGTGCTGGGTGCGTCTCCCACCAGCTTCTCGACATCGTGCCAATACTCATGCTCGCTGGAGTACTGGTCGCAGGCAACGACGGCCCATTTCTGAAAATCAGCACCCGCCTTGGGCAGGTAGGTCTCCGGAACGGCTACGCCCAGCGAGGCGAGCCTTCGCGCGGTATCGGTCATGGCATTGCTCCTTTTTTTGCGGCGGATGTCGGTATTTGGTAACCGACCTCGGACGCGACTTCATTATCGCAAGAATTTGCCACTGTGGTCAAATCCATAATGGGGGCCACCTTGCAAGAAGCGGTATACTACGACTAGAATCATGACACGAAGAGCGGGGATGATCGATGAACTCCAAATCCAGAGCAACACTCCAGAAAGTCATGATCTCAGTTGTCGCGATCGTCATGACAGCGGCGCTGGTTTACCTTACTTCGGCTACCACGCAGAGCCGCTTCGTTGAAGGCAGCGACCGCGGGACTCCTGTATTCATGGACAAATACGTCGCACCAGCGCTCCGTGACGATTTTGAGACGAATCTGGACGCTGCTACCTACGGATTCCTGGTCGATGCGGGACTGCTCTCGGTTCGTCCGCCGTCGGGTCCGGTGGCTTATTTTGCCGCCGATCGCCACTATGGAGTCATCAGCGCCAATGATCCGCTGGTCAGGCGAAGGCTCAGGGGCCGCCCTTCATCTGATTTTGCCCTGTTCAGGTCGATCAGCATCAATTTCTATGCAAATGAGCTCGTTTCAAAGTCGGTCGCGGCCCAGGACGGCTCCTATGTCTTTGTCAATATTGACGAGCACTGGCGAGCGTCGGTGTTGCATGCTTATGTACATGCCATAGCCGCGGCCAATGCGCCAGCATCGATGGGGCCAGCCTTCAGTGCGGACGCATCATTCGACCCAGAGCTCAAATTCGCGTTCAGGTTCGTTGACGAGACATTCGCCCTGCTCTCCAGCGACCTCTTCGACCTGTCGACCAGCACCGGCATCGACAAGGCATGGTCCGGCTTTCGCGCGGGCACGTCGAGCCGGTACGCGGGCACGTCGAGCCGGTACGCGAGCCCGGCTTCCGACGTGCTGGAGCGGGAGGCGGAGATAGTGATGGCGACCTACGACATGCCACAGAAGACGGTAGAGTTCTATGCTGCATGCAACGCGTATGCCGCCTCATTGATCGAGAAGAATGGCAAGGATGCAGTCTGCCAGATTGCCAGAAGATTCCTGACAGGCTCCTATGCCTCGCTTGATGACCTTTTTTCCGCGATGGGTGGACTCTCCATTGCAATAGAGACATGGAAGGGAGATGCGACCATACCCCGCTGACCGGCGGTTGTAGTTCGCACCATTATGGCAACATCAAAACGCATGGGCGTGTTCATGGCCAGCATCATGGCGATCATCTGGGGCTTGTCCTTTCTGAGCATCAAGACCGCCGTGGTCGTGGTGCCTCCGATGAGTCTTGGATTGGCCCGGTTCATAATAGCCTGTGCCGTCCTGCTCCTTATTCTTGTCGCATCGAGAAGATTCCCCCATCTTGCGATGAGGGACCTTCCCCTGATGGCGATCTCTGGATTGGTCGGAGTAACCCTGTATTTTCTCGGAGAGAACAATGGTGTGCTCCGCCTCTCGGCCTCCGAGGCATCCATCATCATAGGCACGATACCGGTGCTCACGATGCTGGCTGAACGGCTCTTTACCAAGGCTCGACTGACTGGCAGGCAGTATCTCGGTGCGTTGTTGTCGGCCCTGGGAGTGTCGCTGATTGTCGTCGAATCGCTGAGGTTGAGTCCGGCGCCCCTTGGGTACCTGTTCATGCTCATCGCCGCCTTGTCCTGGGTCGCATACGCGTTCCTGACCAAGCCGCTGCTGGCAAGCTATGACAGCCTCGTCATCAGCTTCTGGCAGAATGCCTTTGGCGCTCTGGGCTTCATACCGTTCGTGTTGACAGAACATGTGCAGTGGACGGCCATAACACAGGTGATCGCCGCCAATGTGCTGTACCTGGGCATCTTTTGTTCCGCCATCGGATATCTGTTCTATGTCATAAGCCTCAGGGTGCTCGGCCCGAGCGTCTCTAGTGTATTCATCAATCTGATACCCGTGGTTTCGGTCGCCGCCTCGTTCGTGATACTGGGAGAACGGCTCAGCACGCTTCAACTGGCCGGAGGCGCAGTCACCATCGGTGGAGTATATCTGGCGAGTCTGGCGGATGGACGAAAGAAGGTCCGCCGGAATGCCGACCCGCCGGAAACCTCAATATCCGTCTGAGAGCGACTTGTTTACATCCCGCTGGTACAGCTCCTGGTATACGAAGCTGCGATCCCGGAGCTTGTCCTTTATGGGTTGCGTGAAGGGCATGAGCCTCCAGAATATGCCGCGGACTTCCTTGTCCAGCTTCTGGATTCCCTCGCTCTCCTTGCTTACCCAGATAATGTAATCCTGGATGAAGAATTCCTTGACATCACCCTTGAGCTTCTGCTTCACAAACCACTGGTAATACTGACCGGTCAGACCTTCTTCCATCCAGTAATAGGAAGCCTTTTCCTTGGCGGCCTGCCAGCGCATGTCGGCGACGGCCGTGGCCACCGCGACCCGGAGATTCTTGGGATACATTGGCACAGCAAGTCGCGAGCGGCTGGTATGCCTATTATAGCGATCGAAAGGCTCCCAACAGACGCCCTGGTCGCCATAGCACGGCAGAATCACGACGAATGGCTCGATGCGATTCAAGGTGCTCTTGTAGGGACGGCAATACGCCTGGGAATCGATGCTCTCCAGCCATATCAGAGCGCTTATCACATTTTCCCTGGTGCCGACTTCCTGCAGGTTCAGGTGAAAATACTCCTTGGTGACGAGCGGGAAGTGGTTGCCTTGCCGCCCGACGCACATCTTGAGCATCTGCCTGGATGTCTCGAACTCCTGCGATAGCGCCTGCAGGTTGGCTTTGGTGTCTTCTCCCAAGGAGCCGACCTTTTCCCGTATCGTTTGCACGTCCTTGGAGGAATCCTCAAAGGCCTCGACGCTCGATACCAGCTCCTTGTCGGCTGCCAGAAGCCGCCGCATCATCTCCGATATCTCGGCAATGGTCTTCTTCTGCGGCTCCGAATACGGCGATGGAATCTGTATGAATCCCGGAAGATTGCCGTGCTGGCATATGATGTCTATTCTATCCTTGAGCATGCCTTCCAGAGTCCGGCGCTCCTCGGCCTTGGCCTTGAGCAGGGCTTCCGCGGTATCCCGCTTTCCCATAGCCTTCTGAAGCAGGGTATTGAACCTTGAGCGATCATCATTGCGCGCAGTGCTCACCTCGTCGGTGCTGCTCGCGTTGATCTGGCCCATCGCGACCGAACGCAGCCACTCATCGAGATAATAGATCGGCTCCTGCGATTCCTTCTTGTAGATGATCTTTGAGAATATGGAACGCTGGTCGGGAGACAGCATCGTGGGCAGAGCCAAACCGAACCGGACCATCAGCTGTTTTGGAACAACCGGGTTTGCGGCGACAACCCGCGGCACCATGGCTCCAACCATGTTCCAGTAGGCGGTAACCACCTGCTGCCTGAACATGCCCCGGTCCTTCGGGTCGGTAGCCTGCAGGTACTTCTTCAGCAACTCATGGAAGCGCTGTGACAGTTCACCCTCACCGGCCAGGGCCTTCTGATAGTATTGTGGATCCTCGAAGAAGGCGTTTGGCGGTTCCGATTCGAAATGCTGCACAGGATCGAAGCATTTCTTGGCAAGATCGACGTCAAACTCCCCTTTGGTCTCGGCCTCGCCCGAGACTCCCATACCGCCGAACAACGCTTCGAAACTTGGCCCATTCGACTGGCGTGACTGAGGCTTCGGTGAGTATTCTTCTATTGTCCCGCCTATAAGCGCGGCAATCTCAGGATCTATCTCGTCGGACATGGCATACCGTCCCGCATCAAGGTATACATCGCGCCACGAGCAGCGCTCCTTCTGGCAGAGCCCTTGCATCGACCATGGCGTACACGGGAAGTGTAGCTCATCGGCGTACTGGAGGCAAGGTTGTCATCTCGAGGCGCGTTCAGGGCTTGAGCAGGCGGGTCAGCAACTCCGTGTGGCTGATGGCGCTGGCTATATATGGACAAATGCTGTTCAGCGTGTATTCGTCTTCTTTGGTTATTACTTCTGACTCATCATAACTCTGGATGACGACAATACCGATGATCTTTTCATGGCTGAAAAGGGGGCTGCCAAGCCAATAGGTGGATGGAGTGCCTATCGGTATCACTTCTGGCGGAATCTTGCTGTGTTCATTCTCGAATATGAATGATTTGTGGCTGATCTTGTAGATAAAGCCGCTGAAGCCCTGCTCGAGCGGCCAGTGCATAGAATCAAAATCATCCTTCTCATCGCGCCAGTAGACAGGCTTGAATGTGCCGGTATTCTCGTCGACCCTGGAAATGATTATATTCCTGCGTGAAGCCGGTATCACATCACCAATGATCTCGTGGATGCGGCCATAGAGATCGACAATATCAACGGTATCCTCTACCAGGGCGGCGATCCGATGAACCGCGCTCTCGCGGTCCTGACGTGCCAGCTGAATGGCGAGAGAGAGAGCATCGGCCGCAAACTCGACAAAGGCAATGTCGTGGTCGTCATAGCGTGTGCCAGGCTTGTATGTCTGTACGGCGAGTACACCATGAACCGCGCCATCCCTATCGAAGAGAGGCATTCCGATCCAGTCCTCAGGCAATGGCCCGACCGGCACATAACTGGCAGGGGGCTGGGGATCATGCGTTATCCAATAGCGGTGACGAGTATCAATAACATAGGCGGTGAGGCCTTTTTTGGGGAACAGGCCCAAGGGGCCTTCCGAAAAGCGCTCATCGACATAGTATGGAAACCGTAGAAGCCCTCCCGGCTCCTGGATACACACATACATGTTGGGAGCCGGCATCCTGGCATTGAGCAACTTGTGGCAGCCGCCATAGACAAGCGGTAGCGACAGGCGTGAGTTTACCAGTCTCAGAATTCTGCCATATTCATCAGGCATGCCTGCATCCACCCTCTTCTGGATATAATCCTTATGAGTATACTAGATAAAGAAAAAGGCCGCCAGAGGGCGACCTTTTTCTTTGCTTGTGGAGGTGAGGGGAATTGCCCTCTGCTCGAAAACCTCCTGTTTTCTCGCTCCGGGCCGCGGCAGCCAGCTTCCGGCGCCTTCCTTGGCGCATCTTCCTCGCTGCCGCTCGGCGCTGTCTGCCGTTCAATTCCCCTCACCTCCTGCGGTTAGGCAAATAAAAAGGCCGCCAGTAGGCGACCTCTTTATTTGCTAAGTGGAGGTGAGGGGAATTGAACCCCTGACCTCTTGAATGCCATTCAAGCGCTCTACCAACTGAGCTACACCCCCAAGGCGAGAGGCATTTTACTGACGACGCATCGGCGTGTCAAGCGCCGGTACCAGGCGACAGACTCGGCCGGTCCTTGCATGATCATGCTCTGACACCGCATACTGGTACCATGGATGCCACCATGTTGATTTCGGCCTCATGCGCCGTTGGAATAGAACGAGTCGTCTCTGCTGAGCTCGAGCGCATGGGACTGACTCCCGAATCGAGATCAGCGGGCAGAGTAAACTTCAGGACTGACAATGTCGGTCTAGCCAAGGCGCTGATCGGCCTCAGAACGGTCGACAGGCTCTTCCTTGAGGTCTCAACTTTCGCCGCGCACAATTTCGACGAGCTCTTCGAGGGATACCGTACAATTCAGTGGGAGCGGTGGATTAGTCCCCAGGACAGGCTCGTCATAGAGAAGGCCAAGTCACTCCGTTCGACACTATCAGCCCAGAATGCGATACAGGCTATTGCCCAGAAAGGTGCGTACGACAGGCTATGCGCCAGGTACAAGGTAGCCAGGATGCCTGAGACAGGTGCAACGGTTTCCACAAGGGTCAGGATCGAGCGCGATATCGCCACCGTGGAACTGGATCTATGCGGTGAGGCGCTGTCGCGGCGCGGTTACCGAAAGAACCCGACCGAGGCGCCTCTTAAGGAGAGCGTTGCAGCCGCAGTACTGTTCATGTCCGGCTGGCGTCGCTCATTTCCGCTGTACGACCCATTCTGTGGTTCAGGGACGATACCGATAGAAGCTGCTCTCTATGCATTTGACATCGCGCCGGGTCTTGGACGCAATTTCGCCTGGGAGCGCATGCCGGAAGGTGGCGCCAGGGACATCGCCCTTGCCAAGGAGCAGGCACGAAACGCGGTGAATGTCGGCCGGGAGGTATTGATTGCTGGTTCGGATGCCGATCAGGCTTCGCTCAATGCGGCGCTGTCAAACGCGGGTCTGGCCGGGGTCGAAAAGCATATCCGCTTCTTTAGGGCACGAGCTGAGTCTGCCGCACCATTCGCCGAGCGGGGCTTCATCGTTACCGATCCGCCCTATGGCAAGCGTTTGGGTACCCCCGAGGCTGCGGACGAGCTCTATGCATCGCTCGGAGCCTTTGCCCAACGATTCAATCGCTGGGAGCTATGCTTTGTCGTCGACAGAGAGGATTTCGGCAGTTTCGCCGCAGATCGATCGGGTGCTGCCTGGAAAAAAACGAAGATAGTCGATGGAGCCGAGACTCGCTGGCTTCAGCGCCTAATGGCGTAGTTGGTTCGTCGAACCCTGCATCCACCCTGTCCCGGCATACGCGGGTAGACGGTCGGGCTTCTTCTTGAGCGGGGTGGCGGCCCGCTTGAGCCAAATCCTTGCGGCCTCATCATTTGGTTTGTGCTGGCTGATGAAGGGCCGGTCGGTGTACAGCCTGGCAAGCTGTGCCCTGATCGATCCGCGGTCGATGCCGGCCTTCTCCGCGTGCACGGAAGCGTCGGTCTGTACCGATTCGACCCGGTATGGCTTCTGGTAGTTGTGGTACGCCATGTGGCAGGCGAACCGAGACAGCCCGTTGGCAACGTTGCGGGTGAAGCAGGTGCTCTCGCGCCGGAACGCCGCCAGATCCTTGCGGAGCTCCCGGTCATAGTAGTTGACGGCGAACAGGGGGTTGAGCAGGGTGCGTGGCGCGGTCGACGGCCACGTCATATGCCGCAGCGACCCGTCATGCATCGCCATGAGCAGGGGCCCCGTGTCCATGATGGCAGCAGGGTAGTCGCGGTGCTCGTCGGTCCACAGCTGCAGATCCGGCAGCCTGGTCCGGTCCCAGAGCGGATCGATGGTGGTCAGGAGGCGTGCGAAGGACGTGCGGATGCCGGCACGGGGTGCGCGCCAGAGCTGCTCGAGCCGCCTGCGGCTGTCCTTCTGCGCCTTGCTCATGCGCCCCTTGCGCCTGATCGTCACATGTGTAAGTGCATACAGGAATTGGGAGTCCTTGCCGACCAGTATGTTGATCTGGTTGGGGTGGTACTGGGAGCGGTCGAATGACTCGAATCCGTCAGCGACCAGGTGTTCGCCCAGGGAGAGCGCGGCGGTGAGGTCCGTGTGCATGGCCAGGCACGCGCGCGCGAGGCGGTCGATGCGGTTCTGGATGGAGGCGGTGGATGCTCCGAGGTGGCGGGCGATCGACGAGACGCTTTCGCCCTGGCTGATGGCGCGCTGGATCTCGCGGGCATCCAGGGTGCGCTTGGTATAGTAGCCATAGGCGAAGGTCCGCACGGAATACCCGCGGTTGCACGCGGTACACTTGAAACGGGGCACCTTGCCGACGACCGCGGTCATGTAGGAGCCCGCATGCTTCCAGTGGCCAGCGTAGAGCTCCGGTGTGTCGTGGTGGTGCGGGCAGGCAGGATTCGGGCAGAAGGGTGGGTTCATGGATACCTCCACCACCTGCTACGTGCACACGAACACCGGTGCTTGCAGAAGATGCAAGGTTCGACGAACTAATCATGGCCTAGGTTTCCGTGTGCGCACGCTGCTGCGCGCAATGATACGGGCAATAAGCGCATGCAACCTGTCGCGGAACAGAAGTCCCAAGGCAAACAGCGCCGTCGAGACCACTATTGCGGCAATGGCCAGCCCGAATTCCTTGTCGTAGACCGCTGAACCCATATAGGCGCTTCCCAGGATGCCAGGCAGGCGCCCGAGCGTAGAGACCACGATGAATGTAGCAAAAGGCAGACTGCTGGCTCCAGCTGCATAGGTCAGGATGTCCTTCGGGATGCCCGGTATGGCGAACAGGAGCAGGAATCCTGCAGCGGCCTTGCCGCCGGCTGTGGCGGCGTCGACGCGGCCGATCCGCTCGGCTCCAAACACCGATTCCACAAACGGGCGCCCGAGCAGGCGGCCAACTCCAAAATTGACAAGCGAACCGGCCAAAATGCCCAGAATCGACCAGAGCGCCCCTCCCCACAGACCGAAGGCGAAGCCGCCAGCAACCTGCACGATTTCGCCCGGTATGACAAAGATGACCACCTGCAGGACCTGTAGTCCCATGAAGGCAAGCGGCGCAAGGACTCCTCGAGCCTGTACCCATGCCCGGATCGATTCAGACGACCTGAACAAGCCAAACAAGCTGTCCCTAAAGACAAAGGCGAGCGTCCCTACGAGCGCAAGAAGCGCTGGAAAACCTAATATCGGTAGAATGCGCTTGACTGGGAGCATTATTCGCATTGATTAAATATACAGTCCTTGCCTGGAAAGGACAATCAATCTCTGTCTTGCGCCAGATCATTCATACGACTATGATTTCTGCATGCTCGAAGACAAGGTAATGCAATTTGACGCTGGAGACCGTATATTCAGCGAGGGCGAACACGGTGATATCATGTACATACTGCTCCAGGGAGCGGTCGACCTTACCATGAAGGTTGATCGAGGAGAGACCATACTCAAGACGGTGAGCTCACCGAACGAGTTCTTCGGCGAGATGGCGTTGCTCGATGACAGGCCACGGTCCGCGAGCGCGGTCGCGACGCGGCGCACCAGGGTCATAGCGGTCGATGGCCAGACATTCGAGACTATGATCCTGACGAACGGCAAGTTCGCGCTCAAAATCATAAAGGTGCTCGCGGAGCGGATACGGAATTCAAACAATCAAGTCTCGGAATTGATAGAGACCATGCCGCGCGAACGCATTGCCCGCAGCATGGCGGATTATGCCATACATCATGGTGAGCGCATCCATGAAGGCGCCATAAAGGTCAACATCGAAGCGATGAAGACTTGGATCAACGGCCATATCGGCGCCTCCGTTGAGGAGATCGACGCGGCGATATTCCGCCTGCTCAAGCTCGAGAGCATTCTTTGGGCGCCGACGAGCGCAAAGACAAAGGAATGCGCCATCCTGCCACAGACCTTTGTCCAGGAAAATGACAGGCGTTCAGTGGGTTGATGATCTGATCAGACGGACGGCATCCGGGCAGAATCATCCTTTTCACCCATCTCCATAGTACGATATACTTTTCACGATATGGCATACAAGGATTTGCAGGATTTCATGGCCGCGCTTGAATCCCGAGGCGAGTTGCGTCGCGTTTCCGTCGAGGTCGATCCCGAACTCGAGATAACCGAGATAGCCGACCGCGTGATGCGCTCTCCCGATGGCGGTCCGGCCCTGCTCTTCGAGAAAGTGAAGGGTTCGGAATATCCCCTCCTCATCAACGCGATGGGCAGCGAGCGGCGCATGGCTCTCGCGTTCGGCGCCGCCAGCCTCGATGAAAAGGCGACGGAGATAGAGCACCTGATCTCCTGGGCATGGAAGCAACTCCGCGGCTTCAACCTGTTCAAGGCAGCGCCTGAGGCGCTTCCGAAGCTTCCGGTCGCGCTGAGCCTCTTCCCTCATCGCGTGACACGGCCGAAGTGCCAGGAGATCAAGGACAACGAGGCAGGCTTCGACAGCCTTCCGGTGCTCAAGTGCTGGCCACTTGATGGCGGCCGCTTCTTGACCCTGCCTCTGGTTTGCACCCGCGACCCTGAAACCGGCGTCCAGAACGTCGGTATGTACCGCATGCAGGTCTATGACAACAGAACGGCGGGCATGCATTGGCACATCCACAAGGATGGCGCCCACTTCTTTCAAAAGTATAAGGAGCGTGGGCAGCGCATGCCTGTCGCGGTCGCGCTCGGATGCGACCCCGCTGTCACCTATGCCTCGACGGCGCCACTCCCCGAGGGCCTGTGGGAAATGCTGTTCGCTGGCTTCCTCAGAGGCAAGCCTGCGCAGATAGCCAAGGCGACGCTGAGCGACCTCGACGTGCCAGCCGATGCCGAGTTCGTACTCGAGGGCTACGTCGATCCAGGCGAATCCCGCATGGAAGGGCCATTCGGCGACCACACCGGCTTCTATTCACTAGAGGACGAGTATCCGGTGTTCCACCTGCAGCGCATGACGAGGCGCAGGCACCCTGTCTATCCAGCGACGATCGTCGGCATACCACCCAAGGAGGACTGCTGGATGGCCAAGGCCACCGAACGGCTTTTCCTGCCGCTCCTGCGGCAGCTGTGTCCGGAGATTGTAGACCTGTCGATGCCTCTCGAGGGAGTCTTTCACAACTGCGTCATCGTATCGATAAGGAAGCGCTATCCCGGCCAGGCCCGCAAGGTGATGAATTTTATATGGGGCATGGGCCAGATGATGTATACCAAGCTGATAGTCGTCGTCGATGACGACGTGCAGCCATCCGACGTGTCGACGGTCGCGTGGCGGGCCTTCAACAACATCGATGCCAGGCGGGACCTGGTGCTTTCGGATGGTCCGCTGGATGCCCTGGACCACTCGTCACCGATGCCGCGTTATGGCACAAGGCTTGGCATCGACGCCACGCGCAAGGGCCCCGACGAGGGGCATACGCGTCCATGGCCATCGCCACTGGCGATGGATGACCGCATCAAGCTGCTGGTGGACAGCCGCTGGGAACAGTATGGTCTCTGATACCGGCGTTGCCAAGCTTGGTGGCAAGATGAGGATGCTCGGTGACGCGGTGATCATCAGGCACACACTATTCTCGCTGCCATTTGCCCTTGTCGCCATACTGCTTGAGACAGGCGGCCACCCTACCCTGCGCTCGCTTGTGCTGATCGTGCTCGCCGCAGCCTCCGCCCGAAACGCCGCCAACGCCCTGAACCGGGTCATAGACGCTGACATCGACGCGCGCAATCCACGGACCTCCGGCAGACATGTACCGACGGGCAAGCTCTCAAAAAAGGAACTGCTCGTCTTCTCGGCCATCATGGGAGCCATACTGGTTGGCTCCGCGGCGATGCTCAACTGGCTGTGTGTCGCGCTGTTGCCGGTGGCGGCCATACTGACAGGCGGCTACTCGTACACGAAGCGATTCACATGGCTGTGCCACTTCTGGCTCGGCGTGGCCTGCGCTGCGGCTCCGATGGGCGCCTTCATAGCGATCGGCGGCCGCTTCGAGCCGCGTTATTTTGTTCTGGCCGGAGCCGTCGCGCTATGGGTGGCAGGATTTGACATACTGTATGCCCTGCAGGACATCGACTTTGACAGACGTGCAGGCATCCATTCGATGCCGGCCCGCTTCGGCTCGACAAGCGCGCAAGGCATTTCGGCGCTTTGTCACCTTGGTACGGTTGGTGGACTCGCTATGCTGCCTCTGTTCTGGCCCCTGTCGTGGGCATATGGCATCGGCGTCGTAGCAGCCGCGGCATTGCTGATCGCCGAGCACGTTGTCGTGCGTGACGGTTCGGAGCGCCACGTGCGCATAGCCAGCTACTCCATAAACGAAGTCGTACCCCTCGTAATACTTGTGGCGACCGCACTCGATATATACCTGCTGTAGGGAGCGACCATGGGACGATATGTGGTGTGCGTGACGGGTGCCAGCGGCTCGGCCTATGGTGCGCGGACCATCGAGGCACTGATCGATGCGGGCCACGAGGTCCACGTAATATTCTCGGCCTGGGGAGCGCGCGTATTCGAGACTGAGATGGGCCTGGCTGTGGACTCGTGGCTTTCTAACATTGGCTTGCCGCAAGACCGAGTCCATGCCCCGGACGACCTGGCGGCGCCACCATCATCGGGTTCATGGCAACGGGATGGCACCATCATCGTGCCCTGCTCCATGAGTACGACAGGGGCTATCGCCTCCGGAGCGACGACGAACCTTGTGCACCGCGCGGCCGCGGTAGCCCTCAAAGAAGGCCGTCCTCTCGTGCTCGTGCCGCGCGAGACACCATGGTCGCTCATCGACCTGCGGAACCTTACAGCACTTGCCGAGGCGGGCGCGGCCATAGTGCCGGCATGCCCGGGCTTCTACCATCGTCCGGCGACTATTGACGACATCGTCGATTTCATGGCGGGCAAGATTCTGGACAGGCTCGGAGTCCAGCATCACCTGGTCGATCGGTGGGCTGACACACGCGCCGATGATCAGTGACACATGACGTGAGGGAGATTATATGAAGAGAGCACAGAGTACCGCTATCATCGCCGCCATAGTCGCGCTGGCTTCATGCTCCGCGCAGAAGCACCAGGTACCGCTGCGCTTCGGCATCATGCCGGACGCGGATTCACTGCCGATCATGGTGGCGCAGGCCGAAGGGTTCTTCGGCAAGGAAGGCGTCGCGGTAGAGCTGGTGCCATTTACCAATGCCCAGGAACGAGACGCCGCCATCCAGGCCGGCCGTGTCGATGGCGCCATTTCTGATATCCTGGCCGCGGCCTTTCTCGTGGCCGGCGGCTTTGACATGCGCATCACCAGCGCCAGTGATGGCCGCTACGGCATCGTATCCGCTCCAGGCTCCGGCATCGAGAATGCCGGCCAGCTGGCCGGAAAGCGCATAGGCATGTCGACCAATACAATCATACAGTATGTTGTCGATGCGATCACTGCGGCCGCTGGCCGCCCGCAAGCTTCGTACCAGACAGTAGCGGTGCCCAAGATGCCGGTACGCCTGGAGATGCTCCTGGCTGGTCAGATCGATGCCGCGGGCCTCCCGGAACCAATGCTGACAGCGGCGGTAGCCCGTGGAGCGCATCTTGTCGGCACGACAGACCAGTTCCAGATCGATGCGGCGGTGCTCCTGTTCTCCAAATCGGTGCTCGATGCCCGGCTCGACGATATCAGGCGATTCTACAAGGCCTACGTCGACGCGACAGACAAGATCGAATCGGACCCGAATGCATGGAGATCGTTCCTGGTAGAGAAGGCTTCCTTTCCCGCGGAGATCAAGGACGCGTATCGATTCGTGCATTACCGGAACCCGACCCTGCCATCCAATGATCAGATATCCCGGGTACTCGCCTGGCTGAAGGTCCGTGGACTCCTGTCCAGGGACCTCGACGCGGCAGACTTGATTGATGGCAGGGCGATAGCGGCATGGTAGCCGTTCGCGAGCTGGCCCTGGAGTATAAGCGGGCCGCTGCGGCCGCCTCCGGGCCGGACCGCGTACCAGCCGTGGCGGACATCACGTGCCAGTTTCGCACCGCGGCCATTTCTGCCATTGTCGGGCCATCGGGCTGCGGCAAGACGAGCATCGTCCAGGCGATTGCCGGGCTGCTGGCTCCATCGACAGGCGATATCAGCATAGAAGGCATGCCTGTCCGTGGCGTGCGGCCACGTACCGCGGTGATATTCCAGGACTTCGGTCTCTTGCCCTGGAGAACGGTTGAGGGCAATGCAGAGCTGCCACTGGTCATCGCGGGCATCAGGAGGTCCGAGCGCCGCCGTCGTGTAGACCCTGTGCTTCGGGAGCTTGGGCTCTCCGCGTTCAGGAGTTTCTTTCCGGCCGGACTGTCAGGCGGCATGAAGCAGCGGGTAGCCATAGCGAGGGCGCTGGTGTCTGAGCCCGACCTCCTCTTGATGGATGAGCCGTTTTCGAGCCTGGATGCGCTGACCAGGGAAGCCGCTCAGGAATTCCTGCTCCAAGTAAGGTGCTCCCGCCCCATGACGATCATACTCGTCACGCACTCGATCGAAGAGGCGGTGTACCTCGCCGAGACGGTCTTTGTGATGAGCGGCCGCAATCCAGGAACAATGCGCAAGCGGTTCGACATACCAGAGAACCGTTTTGAGAGCAGGTTCCTCACCGACTTCAGGTCATCACAGCGGTATCTGGAGCTTTGCGGGGCGATACGTGCGGCACTGCGGGAGTCGGGCAGGACCGATGATGGAGCCGTCCAATGATGCTTCCGGGGGGTGCAGGCTTAAAAAAGGCCCGCGGCATCATCATCGCCATCATCATGGTTGCCGTACTGTGGGCCATCGCTTCGCGGGTGCTTGCCAGGCCATTCCTGCCTGGTCCCGGTTCCGCAATGGCCGCGCTGGTCCAGCTTGTCGCCGATGGCACGCTGTTTGTGCACGCAGGTGCCAGCCTTGGCCGGGTTTTGTGGGCGCTTGCCTTCAGTTTCGTGCCCGCGGCCGCCCTGGGCCTCGTCGCCGGCCGATCACGGCGAGCCAATGCCTTCGTATCTCCGTTCATCTATATCGTACATCCCCTGCCCAAGGTCGCCTTCCTGCCCATCATCATGCTGGTATTCGGCCTTGGCGACGTCTCGAAAATTGTCCTGGTGGGGATCATCATCTTCAGTCAGATACTGGTATCGGCGCGCGATTCCGCGCGGCGGGTGCCACGGCAGCTGATCGATTCCGTCAGATCGCTTGGAGCGACACGCTTCGATCTGGCGATGCGGGTCGTGGTCCCTGCTACGCTGCCCGACCTGCTCACATCGCTTCGAGTCAGCCTCGGCACCGCCATCGCCGTGCTGTTCCTTGCCGAAACGTTCGCGACCGAGACCGGGCTGGGCTACCTGATAGTCGATGCCTGGTCGCGCATCGATTACCCCGAAATGTATGCCGCCATTATGGCGTTGAGCATGCTGGGACTGGGGCTATTCGTGATCGTCGATGGTGCCGAACGGCTGCTGTGCCCTTGGCGCTCGGAACGCGTGTGACTGACATCGCCGTGCAGTGTAGTGCCAGCGGGTCATCAATCGCATAACTCTTGCATATTTATGCAGCTTTATGCTATTTCATGCATATGGATACGCATACTCTGGCGGTCGCAGGCGCGGCTGCGGCAACAGCCATGCTCTCAAGACCCACAGCAATCAAGGACAAGGCTCTCGAGTCTATCGCCGCGCGGCTCAAGGAGCGGGCCTCAGACATCTTCGCGGCCAACAAACGCGACATGGCGGCGGCACGCGCGGCCGGACTGGACATGTCAATTCTGGCAAGGCTCGACTATGGAAGCAAGAAGCTTGACGAGTCGATCGCCATGCTCAATGCCCTGGCAGGACTACCCGACCCTGCGGGACGCGTACTCGAGGCGCGGCGCCTCGATGCCGGCCTCACACTCCGTCGGGTATCCTGCCCCATCGGTCTCATTGCCCTTATATTCGAGAGCCGCCCCGATGCGCTGGTGCAGATGGCCGGCCTGGCCGCGAAGAGCGGCAACGCGATCATCGTCAAGGGTGGTCATGAAGCGGAGCATACAAACCGGATATTGGCCGAGGCAATCGCGGCCGCGGGCGTTGAGGCTGGCCTTCCTGAATCGTGGCTGGGCGCCATCGAGACGCGGGACGAGGTAGCCGAGCTCCTCGGTCTTGACCAGTATGTTGACCTGGTCATTCCGCGAGGCTCCAACGCGTTTGTCAGGCACATCATGAACACCAGCGCGATACCGGTGCTGGGCCACGCTGAAGGAGTCTGCCATGTCTATGTCGATGCCGACGCAGATCCCAACATGGCAGCACGCATTGTCGTCGACAGCAAGGCCCAGTATCCCGCCGCGTGCAATGCGGCCGAGGTTTTGCTGGTGCATGCTTCCGCGGCACCTCGGGTCTTGCCCGTGATAGCGGCCGCGCTGGAGAATGCAGGCGTCAGGCTCGACCTGTGCCGGCGAAGCATGGACATACTGGGTCCTGGATCGACGCGGCAGCCAAAACTCGACGACGAATGGGCTGTCGAATACTTGTCGCTCAGAATGGCCGTCCGCATAGTCGAATCGATAGACGATGCCATAGCGCACATCAACCATTATGGCAGTGGTCATACCGACAGTATCGTGTGCGAGTCCGGTGCCACGGCGCGTCGCTTCATGGACGAGGTTGACTCCGCATCGGTGTTCCACAATGCCAGCACCAGGTTTGCCGATGGGTTCCGCTACGGCCTTGGTGCTGAGGTCGGCATATCGACAGGCAAGCTCCACGCGCGGGGGCCAATGGGCCTCGATGGACTCATGACATACAAGTGGCGACTCATGGGCGCAGGCAACATCGTTGCCGAGTACGCATCGGGAAGCAAGACATTCGAACATGCAGAACTGTCGCCGGAGATGGAAGGCTATCATGGCGAATCCTGAACCGTCACCGGAGTCAGTACGAGCCAGGTCGGCGCTGTCGGCGGCCAGACGCATCGTCATCAAGATAGGCACCAATACCATCTCCAGGCAGAAGGGAAGCACGGGACGGTTATCCGAAGGCCCGGATTCGAACAGCTCCGGCATCGATACAGAATATGTACACCGCATTGCCGCACAGATCGCGGACCTCGTGCGCGAGGGCAAGCAGATCATTCTTGTAACGTCGGGTGCCGTGGGCATGGGCGCCCGCGAGCTCGGTCTTACGCGCAAACCAAAGGACATGAAGATAAAGCAGGCGTGCGCGGCCATCGGGCAGCCACTCCTGATGCACGAATACGGCGCTGCCTTCAATGTCTTTGGCCTTACCGCGGCACAACTGCTCGTAACCCGGGACACCTGGGACAGGCGCACCGCGTACCTGAACCTTCGATCCACCGTCGAGGCATTGATAGAACGACGCGTCGTGCCGGTATTCAATGAGAACGACTCGGTATCAACCGTGGAGATCGCCTTCGGCGACAATGACCAGCTGTCGGCCTACGTCGCCAGCAAGATAGACGCTGAATTGCTTATCATACTGTCCGATGTCGATGCTCTCTACGACGCCGATCCCAGGTCAGACCCTGCGGCCAGGCCCATCCCCTATGTCAGAGAGCTGGCTCCCGAGATAATCACCTCCGCTGGAGGCAAAGGCACGGAATTCTCTACCGGCGGCATGAAAACCAAACTGATGGCGGTTGCCATCGCCAGGGACGCGGGGTGCCGCGTCGTCATAGCCCATGGCAGGCTGCCAGGCGCGATAGGCAGAATTCTTGCGGGCGAAGTCGTGGGAACGCTCTTCGACGCGACATCGAGTCTCCGCAATCGTCAACGCTGGATCAAGAATGCCAGCCCACAGGGAACCATCGTTGTCGACGAGGGCGCGCTCGCCGCCATACGCGCCAATGCCTCACTGCTGCCGCGCGGAGTCATTGGCGTAGAGGGACACTTCGACCGCGGAGCAATCGTATTCGTCAATGGCGTAGCCAAGGTGATGACGAGTCTGTCTTCAGACGAGCTGGCAGAGGCTCGCGGCAAGAGAACCGCACGTGTTGCCGGTCGCTCTCTGCGCGATGGCACCGGTCTGGTCGCCCGCCCTGAGGATATTGTCTTCCTCGATGCGTGATCAGCCAGCGACAGCCTGACTCGAAGCCGTTCGCTGTCCGCCGCAGATCGGACAATCTGGATTCCTCGACACCTCTATCTGGCGGAACGATGATGACCACAGATCGATCGACAACAGGGTACGCCGTACATCGGGACTGCCGACGAGCAGTTTGACGGCCTCGAGCGCCTCGATGGAGCCTATGACGGCGGTAATCTGATTAAGGACGCCAGCCAGCGCCGGTGTCGAATATGAGCCGGGCACAGGCGGCTCCGGCAACAGACAGCGGAAGCACGGGCCGCCATCGGGCAGGACGTTCAGCGTAACGCCTGAATCGCCGAGGACCCCACCGTATATCCACGGCAAGCCGCGCTGTCTGCAGGCATCATTCGCGATATAGCGAATATCGAAGTTGTCGGCGCCATCGAGCACGACATCGACACCGTCAATCAGTTCGCCTATGTTTGCCTCGTCTGCGCGCGCTATGATCGGCTCGATCACGATTGAGGAATTGATCCCTCGCAGATGCCTCGACGCTGCCTCCGCCTTGTAGCGATGCCTGGTCGCATCGGTTTCCTCAAAGAGCATCTGGCGCTGCAGATTGCTCGTCTCGACCCGGTCGCTGTCGATCAGCCTGATGAAGCCTACCCCGGCTCGTGCCAGCGAATTGGCGATCATGGTTCCAAGAGCACCGATGCCTATGATCGCCACGCGACCGCGTGACAGGCGTGCCTGACCTTCCGGACCAATAGGCGCAAAGACTGTTTGCCGCTGGTACCGATCAAGATTCTGGTGATAGTCCACTGATGATGCCATGCGCTTCAGCCCATCAGGCGGATCAGCGCCATGTACGCGGCAGTTCCACAGGCTATGGACACCAGCACATTGCGCCGCCATAGATGCACCACTGCCGTCATGACCGCCGCCGTGACGGCCGGAATACCATGCGGGGCCTCTGCCCATCGAATATCCTTGAATGAAGCCATCACCAGTATGGTCATCAGCGCCGCTGGCAGATATGTCTGCAGATAGTCGAGGGCGGCCGGAGGCTTCCGCTTGGCGAAGAATATGAAAGGCGCGGCCCTGGTCAGGATGGTAACCAGAGCCATGGCGACGACCGCCAGCAATATTCGAGTCATGCTGCCCGCTCCAGTCTGGTCCGGAACAGCAGCAGGAGCCCCCCGGTCAGCGCCGTGGCGACCATTATAAAATTGCCTGAGCCAAGTATCAGGTACGCGCAGATGCCGGCCGCAGCCGCCAGAATATAGGGCTCCGGTCGCTTGATCACTCTGGTCTGTTCGACCAGCAGTACGACGAAGAGCGCGGTCATGGCAAAATCCAGTCCCGATATGTCAAGCGGCAGTGCCCTGCCAAACAGGGCTCCGGCGGTACAGCCAGAGAGCCACCAGAACTGGTTCAACATGGTGAGTGCAAAGTAGAAGTGGCTCGGCTCGATACCGTTCGGTGGCGCAATCGTGGTCACAAGACCGTATGTCTCGTCGGTCAGCCCGAATATGAGGTAGAGCTTGCGAAATCCACTTCCATGGTAGCGGTCGAGCACCGAAAGCCCGTAGACCGCATGGCGGGCATTCATCAACAGCGTCAGGATGGCAATCTCGGGCACGCCAGCTCCACCGACCAAGAGAGCGACGCCCATGAACTGCGCGGCGCCGGCGTAGACGACAAGAGCCATAAGCGGCGACAGCCACCACGGCAAGCCAGAGCCAACAAGCACAAGCCCGAAGGCGAAGCCGATGCTTGTATATCCTAGAAGAACAGGTATTCCCGCCTTGAACGCGGACACCAACGTAGCTTGCAGTGGGGTACTATTCCGTTGCTCCATGAAGGTACTATACCGGGAGGCATCCAGGGCGCACAAGTGCATCGATGCTCCATAATGGTTATCCCGATTTGCGCCGATGCATTAGACAGGGGTTTGCCTGCGATGGCGAACGCACCGATGAGCCCAGCATCCGAGGATACAGTCTTGAAGGTTGCGATTCTTGCATCTGCCCGCAGCACCTCAATTGCCCGCATGATAATGAGCCAATTGGAGGCTGAAGGTCATGATACGGTAGGTGTTCAGTTCAATGAATCGTGGAGAACAGAGTCGCGCGCCAGAATCGATACCATGCTCGCAGGAGCGTCGCACCTTTTGTGCGCGGTTGATGGCCCGGAGTCCGAAGCAGGGTGGTTCGCATACATGGTGGGCCTGGCACGAGGCAAAGCGCAGCCCATTGCCGTCTACCCCACAGCCTCGCCATGGGAGTCAGCGATCTGGCTGCAGGATATTATCGTCTTCGGTAGCATGGAAGCGGCGCTCAACTACTATCAGACAGAACGTATCGAGTGGACAACCAGGGAAGAACGAAGATCGGCAAAGGCTAGCCTGCTCGAGCTCGGCATATCATGGCATGCCGAATCCCTGGCGCAATGCGTCAAGGATGGTGATACCAAGGCCGTAGACCTCTTTATCCGCTCGGGTTTCCCCCCCGATGTCAGGGACAAGTCTGGCGTGCCTATGCTGTGCCTCGCAGCACGATACAGGCACCACAGCATCGTGGAGTTGCTTCTGGAACGCGGAGCCGACATCAATGCCCAGAGTGATGATCGTGGCTACTCCGCCCTGCTGGATGCCGCGCAACAGGGCGATGATGGACTGCTCCATTTCCTGCTTGACAAAGGGGCTGATCCGGACGCGTACAGCAAGGATGGCCAGACGGCGCTGATCCTGGCAGTAGGCCGAACAGACGCCACTATGGTCGGCATGCTGCTGGAACACGGCGCCGACCCCGATAGAACGGACAAGCTCGGTCTTTCTGCCCGGAAATACGCCGGCCTCTTCAAGAATCCCGACATCATCGCGCTCTTCGAGACAACCTGATAAGCCCAATCCCGCTCTTGACTCGCCGACCGTTTTTCCACTATATTCGCATCTGCCCAATGCATTCCCCGGTTGTGTAATGGTAGCACAGCAGACTCTGGATCTGCTTGTGGGGGTTCGAATCCTCCCTGGGGAAATCTTCCTTTCCGGCCCCTTCGTCTATCGGTTAGGACAAAAGATTCTCAATCTTTAAAGAGGGGTCCGACTCCCCTAGGGGCTAAAAATGCTGATTCGGCCTTTGGCCGGGTCAGCATTTTTTCTATTGGCACTTCGGAGTACGGACTGGATACAGTAGATCGGCATCGGTATCATGAACCGCGAAACGAGGTGCATGGATGATGCCGAAGCTCTGTCTTGCCCCGCTGCACGGCGTCACGAATCGTGTATACCGGGCGGCATATTTCAGATATTTTGTGGGATTTGATTCGGCAATGGCCCCATTCATCCATGCCATAACCGGTGCTGACCCCGCGCAGGCTCACTTCAAGGACGTAGTCCCGCGCGAGTCGCTTTGCGTGCCCGTCGAGCCTCAGCTCATGGGCAATGACGCGGACAGTTTCATCGAAACTGCCTCGATGCTTGCCGGCCAAGGCTACTCCACGGTCAACGTCAACATGGGTTGCCCCTACCCGATGGTCACCAGAAAGCGCAGAGGCGCAGGGTTCCTGCCGCACCCTGACAGCGTCGAATCGTTTCTTGATGCGGCCTGCTCCAGAACAACGATGCGCATATCCGTCAAGGTGCGCCTGGGTCTATCAAGCAGCGACGACATTCTGCGCATCATGCCCGTACTCAACAAGTTCCCTCTGGAACGGGTGATAATTCATCCACGTATCGCCACCCAGATGTACAGCGGCGCTGTGAATCTGAACGGCTTTGCCGCAGCCGCCGCGCTATCCAAACACGAGATAGAATACAATGGTGACATCAAGGATGCGGCCTTCCTTGTGGCGCTGCAGGCCAGGTTCCCATCGATTCACCGATGGATGATCGGACGCGGCGCCATAGTCAATCCGTTTCTTCCGGCTCGACTCAAGGGTTTGCCTGATCCCGCCGATCCAGCCGGGACGATACAGGCGTTCCATGACGAATTGTACGCGGGCTATCGTAATGTGCTTTTCGGGCCACGACATGTCCTGGACAAGATGAAGGAAGTCTGTGGCTACCTTGCCAGGTCATTTTCCAATTGCGATTCAACGATAAAATCGATTACGAGGGCCAAGACTCTCGACGCCTATGAGCGATCGGTCCAGAACATGTTTGTCCACGAACGATGGCAGGGCTGAATGGGAAGACTGATACGCCGCATCGGAGCCCTTGACTCCGGCCTGCCGGGAAAGCTAGATTCTTCACATGTATCCGATCTGATCCCTTTCAATAGACACTGAATCCTCGTGTGCCGCCCCATGGAGTCAGGCACCATCTGTCTACAAGAAAGAGATCGATCATGACTCGTCATCGCAACTATCGCCTGCTCGTGCTGATTGCATGCATGCAAGGCATCGTATTCTACGCGCCCGTGGCAACGCTCTATCGCCGCGCCTATGGTCTCGATATCCAGGGCTTGTTCCTCATAGAATCCATATCCTGGGTCGCGACAATACTACTCGAGGCACCATGGGGTCGCTTCGCCGACAAGTTCGGGTACCGGCTGACACTGATACTCGGCACAGCGCTATTCCTGGTATCGAAAATTGTCTTCGCTTTTGCTTCGGGTTTTGGCGGCTTTCTCGCGGAACGGTTGCTGCTCGCCCTGGCACTCGCGGCTCTGAGCGGCTGCACCGAAGCGATGCTCTATCGCTCGGTCCCGCCAGAACATGCCGCAAAGGCCTTTGGACGGTGGCATGCGGCCAGCAGTGTCGGCCTGTTCTCGGCTTCGATTGCAGCGCCGCTGCTATACTCGGCGTCGATGAGGATGGCGGCATATGGCACAATCGTACCCTATGCCGCGGCATTTCTATGCTCGCTCTTCCTGGTCGATATCCCTGCAGCTCTTGCCGAGTCGAGGCCAATAACCGAACGCACACCTCGCGAAGGCATACGACTCTCGGTGCTGACGCTGTGGCGTGACAAGGGATTGCTCTTTTTTCTCCTTGCGGCCGCTGTTATGGGCGAGGCCGCCCAATCAGCAACGGTGTTCCTGGCGCCGCTGCAATATGAGCGCGCCTGTATTCCGGCAAGTCTGTACGGAGCGCTGTTTGCGCTGACCCAAGCGGCGGGTCTGGCCGCGGCGGCATCGGGTCGAATAATCGCCACGTATGGTCGTCGCTGCGCGTTCGTGTCTCTGGTCGCCATCATGGCTGCCAGCCTCGCAGCTCTGGCTGTCTCCGGGTCTGCTTTCGTCAGCATCACTGCGCTGATCGTGTTGACTGCCGCTGCCGCCGCGTTCAGACCACTCTCCACGACTGTGCAGAATGAGAAGGCGCATGACAGTTCGCGGGCCACGATGCTCTCGGTCAACGCCATTGTCATGGAACTCATGGCGGCCATAATGAATACGGGAGTAGGCTACGCTTCTGCTCTAGGCCTGCCGATAGGATTCGGCGCATTGGCGATGATGGTAGCCGCGCTGCTCCTTCTCACACGAAGCATATTCGCGACACATTCCTAGGCATCGCGCGCCTGTCGACCGAGATACTCTCCGTGTTATCGGGAACATGCAGCCGAGTGGCATCGCATCATGTCAGGCCGATGACTGCGTATTCGCATCATAGAGAAGCGAAAGCGTCGCATCGGCCCGTATGGCTTTCAGGAAAGTCTCCAGCAGCTGAGGGTCAAAACTGATGCCGCTTTCAGAGCGTAGTATCTCCTCTGCCTCTTCAATGGTATAGGCTGGCTTGTACACCCGCACACTGACCAACGCGTCGAACACATCGGCGAGTGAGACTATTCTGGATTCCAGCGGTATATCATGTCCGGCAAGCCCATGGATATAGCCCTTGCCGTTCCATTTCTCATGGTGATACAACACGATATTCTTTGCCATCTGGTCGATTCCAGGCCGGTTGATGATGTCGTAACCAACACGGACATGCTGCTTGATGACATCGAATTCATGCTCGGTCAGAGAACAGGGCTTGAGCAGAATCTCTTTCCCAACACACACCTTGCCGATGTCGTGGAGTGGCGAATAGAGCTTCAAGAGTCGTATGAAGTCCGTGTCACAGCCGTAATGATAGCCGATAAACTCGGAAACCCGTGCAATCCTCAGAATATGATTACCGGTATCCTCATCGAAGAAGTAGTTGGTGCTCTCAAGCGCGGTTACCATGGCGAGAGTCAGATTCTCTATCTTCACCGCTTGCTCGCGGATTATATTCTTTTGCCTGAAATTCCGGCACGCCTCGCGCACGGTCAGCAAGATATCGTGCCTGTCCCACGGCTTGCTAAGGTAGCGATAGAGCACGTCACCATTGACCAACCGCACCACGGCTTCCAGGTCAGAGAATCCCGTCAATAGAATTTTTAGCGAATCAGGTGTCTTGGAGTGTACTTTTAACAGAAATTCATCACCATTGGTTCCCGGCATGCGCTGATCCGATATGATGACCGCGATCTTGCCGCCTTCGGATAGTATATCCTCTATCAAGGCAAAGGCACTCTGTGCGCTATCCATGATTTCAATTGCATAGTCTTCGAAGAAACGGTCACTCCGCAGTTCATGCTTGAGGCTTTGAAGTACAATATATTCATCATCAACGCAGATGATATATTCCCTCTCACTCATGAGCCGCCCTGCCTTTCAATGACCCACCGCAATGGCTGTCGATGAGGTCCCTCAATTCCATCTGGTCCCATGGCTTGCGCAATATGGCAAGGACCAGGTTGTTCTCGCGGAGGCGCGCTGTTGCACTCTCATCCGCATGCCCGGTCAGCATGATTGCCTTGATGCCAGGATACTGTGAGCGGACCTGCATCAAGAATTGATCTCCTCTGATGCCAGGCATTAACCAGTCTGAAATTATAAGGATTACCTCGATGCCATCGGAAGTAAGCCCCTCGATCACCTTGAAGGCATCCAATGCGTTCAAGGCGCTTTCATAAAGAAAGCGCTCGCCAAAATCATTTTTGAGTTCATGAATCAGAGAAAGCAGGATGATTGGTTCATCATCGACGCAAAGAATTGCTTCCTGTGACATGCTCATGCATTCGCCTCCAGGACCGCTGGAAGGCTTACCATGAATTCGGTCCTGCCGGGCACTGAGTCTACCACTATTGTTCCACCATGGAGTTCGACGATTCGTTTGCATATGTCGAGTCCGAGTCCCAAGCCTTCACCCTGTTTCTTGGTCGTAAAAAATGGTTCGAATATTCTCGCCCTTATATCATCTGGGATGCCAGGTCCCGAATCTATGATCGAGACTTCCGCCATCTCCTTGTTCATACGGGTCCTGATCAGAAGCTCTCCCTTGAATCCCATCGCTTGTGCTGAATTCTTGATGAGGTTGAGCCAGACTTGACTAAGCTTCTCGGAAGACCCACGCACACATGCGCCGCCAAATTCGGCGGTCGTCCTTATACCGTACTTAAGCATGTTGTGCATGAGCACCAATACTGTCCTGATATCCTCATCGATATGGACGACTGAATCAGGATCCTGTGATCCAGGCGATACATACGAACGTAAGGCAGCCACGACACTTGCTGCTTTCGTTACCGCAATAGCGGTGATGCGTGACATCTTGATTGCCTGAATTACGCGGGCTGCATGAGAGAGCGTCGCCTCTGCATCGCCATCCGCAAGAAATGCGACAATTTCCATCATGTCGCCATTGATGCCAATGTCGACCAGTACGTCTGCAATGGCCGATCCGTTGGCGATTCCTGCGGATGTCAAATCCGCGGCAACCGAGCGGACTACTTTCCTGCGGTCCATTGGAATCTCGCTAGTATCCAGCGTTCCCGGGCGGAGCCCGAGTTCCAGAACCTTCAGGAAGAAGGCGTACTGTCGCTCATTCGCCTTATCCAGAAATTGAGCCAGCTCGCTGAATCGGTGTTCCAGAAAGTCACCTACTTGGCGATTTGCCGAGAGTATCGCACCTAATGGTGTATTGAGTTCATGTGCAATTCCAGCGGACAAATCTCCTAGCGCTGTCAGCTTTTCAGTCTTTACAAGCAACTCCTGGGCGGCTCGGAGTTCCTGAACGGAGATCTCGAGTTCCTTCGTCCGCTCTTCCACTCTATTCTCAAGCTGGGTATTGAGTTTCAGTAGCTCGATATTTTTATCCGATATTCTGCTGGCCATCTCATTGATGGTATGCACAAGAATATTGAGATCGCTGAAAGGCGTGTCGCGAATCTGGAAGTCATAAGAACCCATGGCAATTGTGTCGATGCCGCGCCGGATTTCATCCATTGGTTGACGAAAACGTCGCTCTACAAAAAATCGGTTGACAAGAAGATTCGCCAATATAACCGAGAATATGACCATCGTCGCGATGGACAGAAAAAGATACTGGACTCGCTTGATATCGGAATCACTGAAATAGAGCCATACAGTTCCCAGTGGCAGATCCTTGTATCGGATTTCCCTGAACAAGGGCTTGATCCTCATCGCTGATCCCTGCGCACCGGGAACAGAGAGCAGGACCCCGGAAACGGATGAATCGAGCACCATGCCGGAAACGCGACCGGATGAGAGGAGCGCCAGGCCGATCCGCTTGGCTTGCTCTTCATCAACATTGTACAGAGGCTCAACGAGAAGTTGTTGAATCTCATCTGCGGTAATGCTGGCCTTCGCAACGAGATCGTTCTGCATTGAAGCGGTAATGACAAGAAGCGCGATTATCTGCACGGAGATGATGATCAGCGACGAACCTACCATGGACAAGGTTCGTATCTCTCCTGTCAGGGTCTTCGTGCGCCTGGCATTTTGACTAAGTCCTTTCGATATATTGGTGTTCATCTGTATTTACTGGCGATGTCATCTATCGTACCATCCGCCAGCAAGCGTTTGAGTGCTGCATCTACACGAGGGACGAGAGAAACTGCAGAAGACTTCCTGGAGAAGGCGAAGAACAAATCGGTATGAGCGGGAGGAATCCAATTGACGCGTACTAGCTTCGATCTATAACCCAGGACGGACACATCGTACGATATATTTGGTTCGGTGCCAATACCCAGCTCGATGCGACCGAGTGAGAGCATGAGCAATACCTGTTTTTCGGTTGGCAGGTCGAGCTTCTCAAGACTCTTGTCCGAGTTGTATGGTTCGAAATAAAATGAATCGATTGATTGCCCTATGACTTTGCCCTTCAGATCGTCGTAACTATTTACCGATCCGGCACGCTCCGTTTGTGCATAGAACACGGGCTGGACTACGAAATATGAAGTGGGCACGTATTCCATGAATTGTGCGCGTTCCGCTGTATACGCCGCGCCTGTGCAAAAATCTGCCTGCCCGTTACGCAACATTTCAAGTGCCCGCGCCCATGGATGCCGCTGGATCTCTATCTTGATGCCAAGTTCACGTTCAAGGATATTGATGATGTCAATGTCGATACCCGAGAAACCGGAAGGCGCTGTACTGTTGTTAATGCGGAATGGAGCCCAGGCCTCTGTCACCATGACAAGCTTGCTCTGTGCATGCGACGGCTGGATAGCCACGGTCATGAGAAAAACGCCAAGCACCGCCGCATAGCGCATGCATTTCATGCAGTATTCCTCCGGATCATCAAATATGGTAATCCATCCCATTCCTGCTGTCAAATGTCCTCAGGATTGGCAACGGGTTCAGCCGTTTCAACAATTGCAATGCCTGATTGGCTGCGTGTATAATGGAACTCCGGTATAAACCAATGTGTATGGAGAAATAAGCCGGATGTTGCCAGCTTTTCCTGCCTTCTATCTGTCGCCATATATACTTGCCGCGATCTTTCCCCTGGTTCTTGGCATGTTCGTCTGGCAGCGCAACAGATCGCCGGTCGGCAAGACATTCTCAGCGATGTTGCTGGTTCAGTCGGCTTGGTCGATCATGGTATTGCTCGAGATCGTCTCAAGTACGCTGGAGTGGAAGACAATCTGGGATGATATCCAGTTCCTGACATCAGGTGCCTCCGCCATACTCACACTGGCGTTCTCAATACGCTATGACGGCGCACGGCTCGAACACCCACGCAGGGCGTACGCACTCCTGATGATATTTCCGATGATGGCATGTCTGTTCGCAAGCACAAATCCACTGCATGGCTTGCAGCGCATCGACGCTTTCGTCGATCCTTCGGTTCCCTTTGGTGAACTGGTTTACACCTTCAGATTGCCGATGCTGATCCTTCTGCTTCCCATCTACACAATGGCAGTAGTGGCGATAGTCCGGCTGGGCATGCTGGCGGTAGAACATCGTGGAACAAGCAGGATGAGCGCGCTCTGCGCATTCTCCGGTCTGCTCATACCGCTCGTTGGTACAATCCTGACACTCGCCAAGATACGCATCAATGGCAGGCTTGAGGCAAGCTCGCTGTTTCTCATGGCGGGTGACGCGATGATTGCCACAGGCATTTTTCGCTACCGAATGGCCAATATTTTGGGAACGGCGCGAATGAAAATTGTGGAGAACCTGCTCGATCCTGTCATGGTCATCGGCCACGGCGGACTAATCATATACTGTAATAGCGCCGCCCGCGTGATGTTCGAGTCAGCGAAAGGCGATATGATCAATAGTCGGGCAGATGAGTTCTTTGCCGGTTGGCCAGAAGAGGCCATCGCTGTGCTGCAAGGCCGCAGTATCGAATCCGAGGCAATCATCCCGCAAGGCACCGAAGTGATGGACCTCTCCATACGAGGATTCCCGATCAACCACGATGAACAATCGAGAGTCGTGGTAGTCCATGATTTCAGCGTTCTCAGGAAGGCAGAGCGATCACTGAGAGAACTCACTACGATGCTCGAAAAAAAGGTTGAAGAGCACGTGATCGATCTTGAAGCGGAGGCCAGACGACGGCGCGATGCCGAAGAGCGCCTGTCAGAGATCAACACCGAAATAGAAAAGACCCAGACCGAGGTCATGCTGACCCTTTCGGAAATAATAGAGAGCAGAGGCAATGAAACAGCCAGACATGTCACCAGGGTCTCGGAGTATGCCCGTCTTATGGGAAAAGCGACCGGTATGTCCGATTCGGAAGCCGAATTGCTCGCTAACGCATCAACCATGCATGATATAGGCAAGATAGGCATATCGGATGAGATATTGCTGGATCGGGGCCTGCTCGGCGATGAGGAGCGCGCGATCCTGCAATCGCATCCACTGATAGGCTGCCATATACTGGATAGATCGGACCAACCACTCATACGGCTGGCTTCCAGGATAGCTCTAGAACACCATGAGCGCTGGAACGGCTCTGGCTATCCGGATGGCAAATCCGGAGAGGCCATCAGCCTGGAAGCCCGAATCGTTGGCATATGTGATGTGTTTGATTCACTGATTGCCGAGCGTTCATATCGCGAGGGCTGGACGCACGACAGGATTCTCGAATACTTCAAGGAAACTCGCGGCATACTCTTCGATCCGTCACTGGTAGACCAGCTGTTCGATAATTTGGACGCATTCCTGGACATCACGGATAGATGCCGTGACGATGATGGACAGGATCCTGGGATTCTGCAGGATATAGTCCAATGAACACAACGCACTGTGCTGCTGGTATTGTACAACTGCTGCCGTACCTCATATCAGCTCTCCTTTCAGCCGCGATGGCCATCGTAGCCACGCGGAACAGGGGTGATACAACGGTAACAAGGTTTGGCCTTGTGCTTTGGTCCGAGTTCGCCTGGACCGCCATGCTGATCAGCGAACTTCTGGCTCGTGAACTCGAGTCTAAGATCTTTTGGGATGGAGCGCAATTTCCGGCAACTCTGGCGGCCGTCACATCGCTATTCTCCTTCGCGTTGAATCTGTCCGGCAAGGACAGCGGATCGGCAAGCAAATGCGCACACTGGCTCTACCTTCCCGTAGCCATCTCCGCCGTAGTGGCACTTATGCCCGCAGCCGCAGGCCTTCTCCGTACCAATCCCGCGGTTGATTGGTCAGTACCGCTTGGTGAACTGGTGTATGGATACACCATGACCGATTATGTGCTCTTTGCCTTTGAATACGGACTTTCCATAGCGGCGGTCGTCCTCTTGGTTCACGCACGCTCAGCCAACTCGGGCCATAAACACCTGGGTCTGATGATCGCTGGCTTTGTAGTGCCACTCGTGCTGATCTTTCCCTCGGTCCTTGGAGTACGGCTATTCAGCAGAAGAGACCTGTCCCCGATCTGGTTCATGCTCGGCAATATTCCAATAGCTCTTGGCCTGATTCGATTCAGGCTCTTCGACATTGCCCCGCTCGCGAGGCGAACAGTAGTTGACAGCCTGGGTGACCCCGTTGTCGTACTCGATGGAGATTTGATGGTGCTTGATTGCAATCGGGCATTCGCCGAATTGCTCAAAATCCCCGCAAGAAGACTCCGTGGCTTTGGTCTGCCCGAAATCATGCGCGCGGTGTCACCCGAAACAGGAGAAGCCGTGCTGCAGGCAATTATCGCAGCCCGTGGCTCCAGCATTCAGAATCGTGTCGCGTTCTCCGCCGCACATGGAACGCGCCTGTTCATGATCGGTGCCAGCGCGGTTCCGGACTCAGGTCGGAACCCCGGAACAACGCTTTTCACAACAGCCGTATTCAGGGATGTGACCGAATTGGCCGCGGTGGAGCAACAGCTGCAAGCCTGGAACATGGAACTCGAGGCTCGCATCCGTTCCCGCGTGCATGATCTGGAACAGGAAATTGCCCGAAGAAAATCAGCAGAACATGAGCTTCACGTAGCTAACAGACGAATTGTCAAGTCGCAGCATGAGATATTATTGACGCTCTCCGAACTGGTCGAGAATCGCTCGCCCGAAACCGCCAACCATGTATTGCGGGTCGGCGAATATGCCCGCATCCTTGCCGAGGCGAGCGGGCTGTCAAAGGACAGTGTAGAACTGATCGCTGAGGCAGCCCCACTGCACGACGTGGGAAAGATAGCGATACCTGACCATATTCTGAACAAACCAGGTCGCCTGACCATTGACGAAATGTGCATCATGAAGACTCACTCGATCGTGGGGTACAGGATTCTAGGATCATCGGAACGTTCCATCATCAGGGTTGCGGCGGTCATCGCGCTTGAACATCACGAACAGTGGTCTGGACACGGTTACCCTGCCGGAAAACTCAAAGAGAAGATATCACTGCCTGGTCGTATCGTTTGCATATGTGATGTATTTGATGCCCTTGCCACCGTGCGCCCCTACAAGGACGCCTGGGAAATCGACAGAATAGTGGACTTTATCCATGACGAATCAGGGCACATGTTTGACCCTGCCCTGGTCGAACTCCTCATGATCAACCAGCATCGGTTCCGCAAAGTGGCGCTCTGTTATCCGGATACCAAGCATTCCGCTTCGACTCCAGTGGCATGACACAACAGGCTCTCCACAGAAAGGAAATACTATGGAACTGGAAAATGGACAACCTGGCTTGAAAGAGACAGACAACCTGGAGCTGCGGACAAAACGGCCCCTGCTCCTTTCGTTCATCGGTTTGCTTATGGTGTTGTTGGCAATCATGGTTGCCAGACCGATCATATCCGGGAATTTCGGTGATGTCACGATTCCGGCAGGAACCGCACTCATGGTATTTCAAGGGGTGGCACTTCTGCTGGGTCTGAGGGGCAAGTACGACACCGCCGCCTTGATCTCCACTGGATCACTCAACCTGCTTATAGCTACCGCTTTCCTGGTTCAGGGCTATTCCGATGATCAGTTCAAGCGCATACCTGCTGCAGGTTCAGAATTTCGGCAAGGATGCGCTGACCACGCTCGGAGCCAGCAAGATGATAGAAGGTACATCGGTTGCCATGCAGGATGAGGTCAAGGCCGTGGAATCGCAGGCATTGGCATCAAAGGACGCGCTCGATGAAATACTGGTGAGCATCAGCGAACTGACGGACCGAGCGGAGAATCAATCCGCCCATGTCGCCGAGACTGTCGCCTCAATAGAAGAGATGAACGCGAATATCCAGAACATCACTTCGATTTCTGAGAAAAAGCGCAGTATCGCGATCAATCTTCTGGAGCAAGCCAAAGACGGCGAGCAGTCGATGGACAAAGCCATCAGCGCTTTCGACAACCTCAGCAAGTATGTTGACGGAATTCTTGAAACGACCAGTGTTATACAGAGTATCGCCGGCCAGACCAACCTCTTGGCCATGAATGCCGCGATAGAGGCAGCCCACGCCGGTGATGCGGGCCGTGGCTTCTCGGTTGTAGCTGACGAGATTCGCAAACTATCCGAGACCAGTTCCGACAATGCCAGAGGCATCTCGGCAAATCTTACGCGACTGGTTCAAGATATCGGGAGCACAGGTGAAGTCATCAAGGCATCAGGAGTCGCTTTCAGATCGATAGAAACCGAAATTGGTGGCGTAGTACTGGCGCTTGAAGAGATAAGCAATGGCATGAAAGAGACTTCAATCGGCGCTGACCAGATCATGGAGTCGTCGATCGTCCTCAACGACGTCAGTCTTTCTGTCAACGACAAGGTCAAACAAGTGCGATCGAGTCACGGAAAAGCTGTTGGGCAGATGGCATCCATCACGTCAACCATGAATGGCTTGAGCGCCCAGATGGCATCTATCATCGAAGGCACAAAAGGAATCCGTAGCTCGATGGAAGATATCAGCGAGCGAAGCATTGACATGGTTCAGCAATCAGAGCTTATGAACGAAGAGCTTCAGCACTTGTAGTCAGGCTTGTTTGCTGTGCTCAACGGCCCCTTGAGCATTAGGGCATATCAGTCTACGCTCTTGGTATGTTCCATCCCGAGGAAGCCATTTTCGCGCCCACCGGGCGATGCAACCTTCATTGTTCGCACTGTCGTGTCAGTCGTGGCCATGCAGAGCTCCCTGCTGCCGATGCGATACGCTTTCTCGACTCATGTGTCGAGGGCGGCATCGAGCGCATCGGATTTTCCGGCGGGGAACCATTCCTGCGGCTCGATTTTCTGATCGATGTCTCGAGGGCAGCCGTTGAGCGCGGATTGTATTTTGACCGCCTCATGACCAACGGTGACTGGTGGCTGGACGAGGCGAGCCTTCGATCCAGCCTTGCGGCGCTCTATGCGGCGGGCTTCGATGGCATCATCGGTGTCAGCTATGACACGTATCACGGCCAATCGCCGGAGCGGATGGCCTCCTTCCTGAAGGCCGTTTTCGAGACATGGGGCCGCAAGGACGCCGCTGAAATTCTGTCTGTTCGATCAGACAACGACAAGGCATTCATGCTCGACCTGGGCAAAGTCGCGCGATCGCTCGGCGGTCGGGTGGAATACTCGGACGAACGCGGTGGCGAGCCGGCGCGCATTTCCGATAGTGTCTGGTCCGCTCGCGACGAATCGTCCCCTGATGATGGCGCTGGACTCGTCATACAGATCGTGCGTTCCCCGCGGTCCCGATCCGCCACGGAAGATGCCTGGAAGGCCGACACCTGGTTCATCGATGATTACTGCGCCGGGCCTGGCAATGTGTTCTATGTCCATCCTGATGGTTCAATCGCCGTCTGTTGCGGCTTCGCCAACGAGAATTCAGACCTGATAGTCGGGACAGTTGCCGACTCCTACAATACACTGATGAAAGCGGCAGGCGCCCGTCCCAAGGTATGCGATTGCTATGACACCGGACTTGCAACCATCAGAAAGCGGCTTGAGGCGGAGGGCGTCCGCTTCCCCGGCAAGACTGACGATATCTGCTTCTTCTGCGACTATGTCTCGACCAGCTGAAGAAACGTTTCAACCAGCGCCGGATCGAACATGACGCCTGTCTGATCCTGCATGAAGGCCTGTGCCTCCGCGAGAGGAAAGCCCGCGCGGTATGGCCGGTCATCGCGTATTGCATCCCAGACATCGGCTATTGCTATGATTCTGGCACCGAGCGGTATCGCCTCCCCGGCGAGCCTGCCCGGATACCCGTTGCCATCCCATCGCTCATGGTGATGCAGTACCGACGGCACCACGCGCTCGAACGAACGGATATCCTGCAGCATGGTAGCGCCTATCGCCGGATGCTGCTTGATCTGCGCGTATTCATCGGCGGTCAGCGATCCTGGCTTGTCCAGTATCGCCTCGCCTATGCCAATCTTGCCAACATCATGCAGGGTCGCTGAGATACGCAGGAGGCGCAGATCCTCGGTCGACAACTTGAGTCGTGTGCCAAGCTGCACTGCCATGTCGGACACCCGTTCTGAATGGCCGGCGGTCCACCGTGATTTTGCCTCGACTGCGCGGGTCAGCGAGCGGATGACCCCGAAGAAATTGTCCTCGCTGGTCTCGTGTTCCATGATGCTTCGCAGCGCCACAGCGGCTTGATCCGCAAGCATCGCAAAGGTTCGCCGTTCGTCATCGGGGAGCGGCGTGTTCCGGTCTACGACCGATATCAGCGAGCCAAGATAGTGGCCATCCACCTTGAGCGGAGCCGCTACCAGGCGGCCACTACCGGAGCCCATCACATCGAGTGCGAGCACCGCGACACCCGGTCCGGCATCTGCGAGTGGCGACTCATAGTACGACACCAATCGCTTGTCAAAGCCAGGCTCCAGCAAGGCATCGGACACAAATGGCGCCTGCTCGATATGGCTGTTCCAGTCGATGCCCGCATGGTCCACCGAATCGGTGAGCGCGGCGATGTTCCAGCCCTGTCCCGATTCGTCTCGGAGCGCGATGGCTACCGCGGTCGAGTGCATACTGGTATCGATGATTGACGCAACACGAGCAAGCAGCTCGCCTCTGGATGTCGTCACGAGAACCGCCTTGTCTATGCGGTTCATCGCTTCCATTATAGCCAGTCTTGATTCGGTCTCACGCCTGCGTCGGTCAATTTCCTCGGCCATGGCGGCGAGCGTTCTGCCGAGAACACCAATCTCATCGCGCCTGGTGTTGTGGAAGGCCGCAGCTCGATTTCCGCGACGATAGTCATCGGCAGCGGCGGCAAGCCCCGTGATGGGCTGGCTGAAACGTCTGGCGAACACTCTTCCCAGTATAAGTGACAATCCTGCCAGGATCAGCGCGAACATTGCGGTCTCGGTGCCATAGCTCGAAAAGAGCTCCAGCAGACTGGTGCCATCCACGTCGGCGCCCAGCACCCATTGGGTGCCGTCCGCGGCGGTCGGCAAGCCCATATACGCGTGTACGACCGAGCTTCCGAATCGCCCATTCGCGCCGAAAGCTATATGGTGAGTCAATGCGTGATCCAGCCTCTGGATGACTGTGTCGACAGCAGGCTCAGGCTCCACCGCGCCAGCAGCATCATGCGTGAATATGAGCCACCGACCGTCAGGAGCCTTGCCGAACAGCTCCATGCCGTTGATTCCGGTCTTGGTCGCCAGAAACGGCATCGCGCGTTCAAACGCTAGCAAACGCCCATCGTCGTCGTCCTCGAGCAAAGCCAGAGTCGCGGCATCATGCGTTCCAAAGACCAATTCGAAGGCTGATTCGGCCATGTCCGATCCGACGCGCAGGCTGATCGTGGTCGCGGCTCTACCATACACCAGAAACGCAGCAGTGGAGAGTATCACTCCAAACAAGAAGAAGAAGCCTGTCAATTTCCATGCAATCGAAACGCGCGCGGGTATGAGATGGAATCGCATAGTCAGCACAATATCAATCGGGAGCCTGTTCGTCGATACCGCTATGCTCTAGATAGCACCAAAGCGCCGTGAATGCATGAGGGAGCGCCCCTCAAATACACCTGCATCGACAAAGAGTTCGCGCAGTGAAGGAGGGATTACTGATCTGTCCACGTCGCTTGAAATAGTCAGGCGCTCTGGTTGTGCACACTTGGCGCCGAGATGGAATATGAAATTCACCGCGTCCGAGACGATCGTACCGGTCTTCCCCGGAACCGCGAACTCCGTGGAGCCATGATGCATGGCGCAGGTAAATTCTATCGGAAACGGCAAACCCAGGCGCTCGTATCCGAATATAGGTGTTCCGAGGATGAGCCTGAGGCAGGCTATGATGACATTCCTGCCTGTCCTCGCCGTCGAAGGTATCAGATAGATCGCCGTGGTATCGGTTTCCATCCACAGGAGCGGATCCGCCTCTGCAAGCATTTGCTGAATTTGCGCGCGCAACCTGTCCCGGAAGGCGATGTACCCGGATTCGCCCAGCCTCGTCTTGAGATTCATCTGCGCCGATGCCGCTATGAACAAGAAATAGAACGGATAGATGACGCCTGGCTTGACAACCTTCCAACCACCAAAAGCCTCGGCATCGGCTCCGGCCGAGCTCGAGCTCGGCGCTGGCACGGATGCTCGCGTATCATCACATTCCAGGCGGAACAGCGCATATGCCCGGACATCGCGGGTCCGTGCCTTGTCTACGCCTTGCGTGAATACCTTTGGACCCAGGTAATCGCAAGCGCCCATGAAGAAGACCATAGCCGGGTCATCGAGATCACCCTGTGGATCCGCCACACCCCACGCCGTTTGACCGCACCGACGCCTGATAGCCAGCATGGTCTTGCGTCGCTCGTTGCCATCCAGCCCTGCGATATTCAAATAACTAAAATCACCTGGCGTCGGTTTGTGATTTTTCAGGTCGGTTGTGTCGAGGTGGACGACAGTTCCATAAGCGGACTCGAAACCAGGAGGCATTTGATTGTCCAAGGCAAACCAGAAGACACTCACGATTTCTCCAGATTTATGGAATAGTAACGGATCTTGTCGCCGCCTGTCTGACGCTCGGGGTCGAATCGTTCCTGAATGACGCGATCGATCGACAAGAAGAGATTGGCCGAGGCGCTCATCGTATCGGTTGGCGTTGATCGGGCTTCGATCTGGGCCACTTCGCGGATCGTCTCGTTCTTCAGAAGTTCCATAGGCTGATCCCTGTAGACAATCGGCCCTGCGTGCGCCGCTATTCTGACGCGCAAAGGTGCATCCAGCGGATTATCCAGCCTATTATAGAAGAACAGCTCGTTGAGTATCTCCATTCCGGCGAGAATGGCCGACCGTTCCTTCTGGCCGAATATGAAGGCGGCGAGTGCGCCATCTCCTTCCCATAGCCAGAGCCGGCCGTATCGGGCATGCACCGATCTATTGACTATGGCTCGAAGGTCGGCATACGCCCGCTCTATGCGATCACTGGAACTGCGTTTTACCAACGCAGAATTCTCGACAATATCGAGGCGAAGCACCGCGGCCTGTCGCTCGTCCCCATCACGCAGACGCCCCCAATCCGGGCTTACTCGCTCCTTGGCATTCTCAAAAAACTGCCTCGTTGCCCGGTCGAACAGAAAGCCATCCAGCGACAGCGTCTTTACAATCTGGTTCAGTCCCTTGATAGGATATGGCCTGCCCATGTAGCCATCGGCATCGACCCTGACCAAGGTCTCGATGAAGTCGATGAAACGACCATCGTCAATGATGTCCTGCACGATGCGCGTTGCGGCCATCTGATTTGTTATGGGATAGTTCTCGGGTATGCCCGATCGGGCATGCAGGTCGTATTCCGGATCAAGCAACCTGACGAAGCGCACCATCATGTCCGCCGAGATAGACTCGTAGAGCGTCCTGCGGCAGAGGCTTATCGTGGAGCTCTTGACTTTCATAGCTATCCCGCCAACATATCTGTGCTACAGCACAGTATAGCACGGTAATGGCGAGCATGCAAAATCCCCGCTACACGCCACAACCGGTTATCGCGTCCCGGTACCAATAAAAGCTGTCTTTTGGACGCCGCTCAAGGGTGCGCGGGTCTACGGCGACCAATCCGAAGGTCTTGTCGTAGCCATGGGACCACTCGAAGTTGTCGAGCAGGCTCCACGCGAAATAGCCGCGCAATGGAACACCGTCCTGTATCGCTTCCTTGCACGCGAAAATGTGTTCGCGAAAGTACTCGATTCGCAGTCGATCATGGACGCGGCCAGCGCCATCGGCTCCATCAGCGAATGCGGCTCCGTTTTCGGTCACATAGAGTGCTTTGACTGGCCAGGAATCCTGTATGAAATTGAGAACACGCCGGAGGCCATTTGGCACGATATCCCATCCCATTTCGGTCTTGGGCAGCGATGTCTGGACAAAACGATAGCCATCCGGATTCGCCTCTGTCGCAGCGGTAGCAACCACCGCATCTTCATTGTAGTAATTGACCCCAATGAAATCCACCGGGGCAGCTATCAGATCCATATCGCCAGGCAGGGCTGGCATCTCGGCATCTCGAGCCGCAAGATACGCCGCGGGATAGCCGCGGCCAAAGAGCGGATCAAGCCAGAGCCCCGTCCGCTCTACCGATGCGCGCGCCGCAGCGTCACGATCGGCTTGTCTGCGCGTCGCCGGCCGTGGCGTGGCCGGGTTGATGACGAGGCCAATCTCTCCCGGCACAGCCTCCTGCCGGAATGCCTCAACGGCGAGGCCATGCGCAAGTAGCAGATGGTGTGTGGCTCTGAGCGCCGCGGCCCTGTCCCGAATGCCCGGAGCATGCTCGCCAGATTCATATCCAAGGAACGCCGAGCACCATGGCTCATTGAGCGTTACCCAATGCTGCACCCTGTCGCCCAATGCGCGGTACATGATGGCGGCATAGTCGGCAAACCGCAGGGCAGTCTCACGATTTATCCAACCACCTGCCTGGCCGAGGGCCAGCGGCAGATCCCAATGGTACAGCGTCAGCCACGGCTCAATGCCAGCAGCAAGCAACCCATCGACCAAGCGGGAATAATAATCGATACCTGCGCTCTTCGGAGTGCCGCGGCCATCAGGCTGAATTCGCGGCCACGCCGTGGAGAACCGGTAAGCATCGACGCCCAGCTCGGTCATCAGACTGACGTCCTGTGGCCATCGCCGGTACGAATCGCAAGCGACATCGCCATTCTCGCCCTTGTTTACCCGGCCCGGCTCGCGGCAGAACGCATCCCAGATGGACAGGCCGCGCCCGTCGACATCGAAGGCGCCTTCTATCTGGTAGCTCGATGTGGAGCACCCCCAAAGAAAATCATCAGGAAATCCATCGCTTCTCTTGGTCTGCGTGCTTGACATGGCGCCCGGGCTCCTCATCCCTTGACGGCGCCAGCGGCGACGCCTTTGGTAATTTGTTTTCTGAATATCATATAGAATAGTAACATCGGTATCATGCCTATCGTCAGCGCGGCAAACTGCTTGCCATAGTCGGTAGACAGTGAACCAGAGAATTTATATATGCCCAGAGGCAATGATTTGAGTTCTGTTCTGGACACCAGGATATTGATGAGCGCAAATTCATTCCATATGCTTGTGATGTTCAGTATCGACAATGTCACCGCGACCGGTATGGACATGGGTACGACTATGCGAGTGAAAATTGTAAAGAAACTCGCACCATCGATTCGTGCTGACTCTATCAGGGCATTTGGAATTGACTTGATATACTCGGTCGCCAGGTAGACGCCGAGCGGCAAACCAGCGCCTATATACACGAGCAACACAGCCAACCTCGTGTTGTAGATGCCCAGCAGGTTTACCTCGAGGAAGAGGGGAATCATCAGCGACTGCGTAGTCACGAGCAGGCCTATGATGAAGCCGTTGTAGATAGGCGTGGTCGCCCTGGAACGTATCTTGGCGAAGGCGAATCCTGCCAGCAACGACACGAAGACAATGCCGATGGTTGCACCTGCTGTATACAATATGGAATTAGGGAACAGCAATCCAAAATCGCCCATCTCCCACGCCTCGGCATAATTGGCGAGCGTCGGTTCTGCGGGTAGCGCCAGCTGGCTCACCTGGAATTCCCTGGTCGACTTGAATGAGTTCATCAGCAGCCAGAAAATCGGATACAAAGTCATGATCGTAAAGAGGATCATCATGACGTATGCCGCGCCCTTTGCTGCGGCAGCGGCGAGTCGACCCATGACGGTAGCCGTGTGCTCTTCGTTCATGGCCTACTCTTCCTTCCCGCCGTAGCGTTTTTCCAGAGCCTTGGTACCTGCTATCAAGGCAAAGCTGACCAGCACCATGATCAGCGATATGGCATTGGCGAGGGGAAGGTTTGGCCTTCCGAGGAACGCGTTGTTGTACATATAGATTGACAGGATCTCCGTGACCCGCGACGGCCCACCGCCGGTCATGGCAAAAATCAGCGCAAAGCTTGACAGGGATCCGGAGATCGCCAGGATGGCTGAATTGACTATCGTCCCCGACAGGGCGGGGACAATTATGAATCGCATCACCTGCCATTCCGTGGCACCATCGATCCGGGCCGCCTCGATGATCTGTGTATCGATCTTCTGCATATTTGCCAGAAAGAGGATCAGGTACATGCCGGTGTACATCCACAGTATTACGAACAGCACGGGCAGCATAGCAAGGTCAGGCTTGCTCAGGAATTCCGGGCTCCACTTCTGGACGAACAGGTTGCACAGATCATTGATCAGAAGCGCATGGGGGCTGCCCTGATAGGAAAGAATCAGATCCTTCAGTTCCGGAACCGGATCAGTGAACCACTGGGACGCTGCGGGTCCGGCAAGGTTCAGTATCTTGCGTACCAGATCGTCGGTGATGTTGAAACCGCCGACTCCAGAGAACACGGTCTCGAGTTTGGACTGAAAACCTGCCCTCGCCATGGTGTTCATGAATTCGGCGATGGGACCGTTCGGAGAGAATATCGTTTGCCAGAGTAGACCGACAACGATCACCGACAGGATATTGGGAATATAGAGCACACCTTGCCAGAAGCCCGGCCATTTGACCAGCTTTCTGTAGATGATGTATGCAAAGATGAAGCCAAGCGGTAGCTGGCCAAGGACGGAGATGAGGACTATATAGACATTGTTCTTGAGGGCGTTCCAGAAAAGCGGATCGGAAAAGACCTGTGCATACGACCGGAGACCGGCGAAGCCCCAGGGGTCTCCACCGAACATCTTGCCTCCATCGTAATTTGAAACCGACAGCACAACAGACAGGATTATCGGAAAGGCCATTACCAGGACATAGATCAGGAATGCCGGAAGGACCATCGCCCAGTACGCGCGACCTTCCTCTACTCTATGGTGTTTTTTCCGTGACATGCGTCCCTCGCCCGCGATGGTCTTTGTTGCGAAACCGGCAGATGACGCCATACCAGGCGCCATCTGCCGAACAGCCACTTACTTCTTGGCGGCTTTCCAGTTCTGGTAGGCCTTCTGTACCTCGGCGGCTACCACAGCTGGTGCCTTGGTGCCGAATCCAATCGCTACCAAGCCATCATTCAGAACATTATAGACGGCTGGGTCAAGTACGCCGTCGATGACATAGCAGGTCTTGGGATTGTCCGCATAGAACAGCGGGACCTTGGCTACCAATGGATCGACCACGGCCTCCACACCCTTGCGGGTCGGGACATAGGCGCCGGTACCAAAGCGAATCGCCTGCACTTCCGGTGAGTACAGATACTTGATCAACTTAGCGGCAGCTAATTCCTTGGCTGATCCGGCGGGAATCGATGCGGAAACCGCCCAGCCTGTGCCCGCGACAGCGGAGACAACACCAGGATTCTTCTCTCCGGGTATGGATACCAAGGGCAACAGCACATAGTCGCTCTCCTGTGCTTCGGGGGATATCAGCGCCTTGCCCGAAGCCTTGTCAGTGATGTAGGAACTGACACGCCAGTCGCCATCGATGTAGATAGCGGCCTTGCCCGAGGCGAACATCCCGGCGGCTTCGCCGTATCCTACCTGGACATCCTCGCGTGACAGGATGCCGTCTTTGTACATGTTCGCGATTACTTCGAGCGCCGATACAAACGGTTTGTCGGTGAAGCGCGCCTTTCCAGCTACAATCGCATCCATAAAAGCGTCTCCGGCCATGCGGCCAACGACCGTGGAGAACAAACATGACTGCATTGGCCAGGCATCCTTGTTCGGAAGCATCGCGACCGCGACTCCCTTGGCCTTGAGCTTTGGCACCATCTTCTTCAGGTCTGCATAGGACTTGGGAAGTGCGAACCCGTTGTCGGCGAGCAACTTCTTGTTCACATACATGACCGAAGAATAGGTGAACGATTGCGGCAACATGGCCATATACTTGCCCAGCTGATTGGCCGGGTTGGTAGCCGCCGCGGAGAAGTCCTTCAGATACGCGGCACCCAAAAGCTTGTTGAGATCCTTGGCCAGCTTCTTCTCGTGGACGACTGCGGAACGGGCGCCTGGCCAGACATAGAATACGTCCGGCATCGTGCCGGCGGCAGCGTATGCCTGGAGCTTCTGATGGTACGGTTCGTTGAACAACACTTCGATGTTCAGCGTGATGTCGGGGTTGTCCTGCTGGAACTTCTGCCAGATCGCAACATCCTCGGCGTAACCGGCCTGGTCGGCCTGCTGGTAGTTCATGACGCTGAGCGTCACCTTCTCCTGCGCAAAACCGCCCGCGACGGCCATCGAAATGACAAGCATCGCGATGAGCAACTTCTTCATGTGATCCTCCTTGTAACGGGATCGCTCCCGCACCGAAAACCGTTCTATATCGACCCCAACGGGGACGAATCCACTGTGCCGAGTCCGGGCAAGAGTCGCTCTGTTACCAGACGATCAAGGATCATTCCGGCTGCTCCATATGCGACAGCCTTGCCACCCAGGCTCGAGTACCTGATATCGACGCCTTTCGGCGCCGGATACATCCAGTTCTCAGCCAGGCGCCGCCTGAGCATTCCAGGCAGATCCACATCAAGCGACTCGATATCGCCGCCTATGTACACGCGATCAAAATCCATCGTGTTTACCAACATGGCCATATTCCTGGATAGCTCGTCACAGGTGCGCTCGAGGGCGTCTGTATCGCTGTCCAGACGTGCGAGTTCCTCCTCGGCCAGAGAGAACTGCAGAGGGCCAGACCCATCACAGAAGACGCTCCTGAACTCGCCGGCATTGCCATGTGTGCCCGCGTGAACCTTGCCGCCCATCACGACGCCAAAACCAACGCCTATGCCACCGCGCAGGCTCCGCGTCAGAGGCCGCCGATATTCGACCAGGGCAAACAGGAAGTCGTGTAGCTCCTCGCTCCTGTTGAAGGCAAGCTCACCCCACGCGCAGCAGTTGGCATCATTCTCCACTGAACACGGAAACGGAAGCTTGGCCGCCACGGTCCTGGCAAAATCGATCGGCTGGTCTATGCCAATCGGTACCGAATACCGTATTCGCCCCTTTCTGGAATCGACGAGTCCGCCCAGTCCAACCCCTACACCGAGCAGGTCGGCCCCACCACCAAATTCCGACTGGGTCTGTGCGATTATATCCAGCACACTCTGCGAAAAATTGTCATTGGTTATCTGGAGCGATCCGCGGCGCTCGGCGAGAACCGCGCCAGCCAAATCGACGACGACCGCCACATAGAGGCCGAACTGAACCTCTATGCCTATGATGCGCCCGAACTTCTTGTTGATGACAAGCTGGATCGGGCGACGCCCGCCCTTGCTCGAAGACTCGCCCTCTTCGGTCTCCACAATCAACCCGAGTTCGATCAATCGGCTGACCTGGTTTGTCACCGTGGACTTGTCCAGACCGAGACTGGCGGCAATGTCTATCCTGCTTATGCCTGGCTTCCTCCAGACAGACCTGAAGACGCGAGCCGCAGTTCTTGGTCCTGTCATAGTGGCCACTCACGACTCCTTGTGTCGCCGCTGCTCCCGTTACATGCCGTTCATCAGCATCGTTGGTTGATTTAACCAACCAATCATGCTATACCATGACTTCCTGAAACCGTCAATGATAAAGTGCTGGACTGGCATCGGGAGGGGTGTATGGAAGAGCTGAGTCTGAATGGGCAATGGATACTCAAGCGGCTCGCGAACGGCAGCGAACGACCCATGACCGTGCCAGGTGACATCATATCAGCGCTGGTCGCCTCGGGAGAGGCGCAAGACCCCTATTTTGACAGGAATGAACTGGATCTGCAGTGGGTTGGCAGGGAAGACTGGCAGTTGACGCGCGCATTTGAGGTTCCCGAAACACTCCGCGGTGCCAAGCGGATATTTGTCGAGTTTGCGAGCATAGATACCTTAGCGGAAGTAATGCTGAACAGCCAGCCGATCGGCACCAGCCGCAATATGTTCAGGCGATTCAGGGCTGACATAGCATCGTTGTTGGCGCCTGGGCGAAACGAACTCTCCGTCATCATACGTTCGCCGGAAATGGCCGCCATCGCCGAAGCCCAGAAGCTGGCATACCCGATTCCCGCCTCTACCTATCCGGCAAGCTCGCCCAACCGCAACCTGATACGCAAGGCGCAGTGCATGGGTGGATGGGACTGGGGACCGAGCCTGATGACGGGCGGCCTGTATGATGGAGTCGCCATCGTCGGCCACGATGGGCCTAGAATCGAATACGTTCGCGCAAGAACGCGTCGGGCCCGGAGTTCCGATGCTGCGCAATCGGATGAATGGATAGTCGATCTGTCCATCGAGCTTGACTCGTCTCAACCATGCGATTCGCTTGTCTCGGTGGAGCTCGGCGATGCGGGATCGACGCAACGAATCGCAGTTGCCGCCGGCCAATCCACTATATCAGAAGAACTGCACATTACATCGCCGCTGCTCTGGTGGCCCGCTGGATATGGCGAACAGAACCTGTACGACCTTCGCGTTGTCGTGGGGCCGGCTGCGGGCAAGGGACTCACCCACGAGGCGCGGATGCGACTGGGCTTTCGTGACCTGCGCGTCGACGCTCTTCTCGATGATATAGGCCGGTCGATGACTATCGTCGTCAACGATCGCGCCATCTTTGCCAAGGGAGCCAACTGGATACCCGCGGATGCCCTGCCCTCTCGCTGGGCCAGGGAGCGGATGGCAGACTTGCTCGGGTCCGCTGCCGATGCCAATATGAACTGCGTCCGGGTCTGGGGTGGAGGCCGTTACGAAAGCGACGCCTTCTACGAGCTGTGCGACGAACTCGGATTGCTCGTCTGGCAAGACTGCATGTTCTCGTGTGCGCTGTATCCATCATCACCTGAATTTCTTGGCGATGTAGAGGCTGAAATACGCCACCAGGTTCGCAGGCTGGCCAATCACCCGTGCATAGCGCTCTGGTGTGGCAACAATGAGGCACTGGGAGCCATCACCTGGTACGACGAGTCAAAGAGCAATCCCGCCCGCTACATAATCGACTACGACCGGCTGACCGAGGGTACCCTGGGCCGGGTGGTTCGTGAACTCGACCCGGATCGAACATGGTGGCCATCGTCACCATCGGCCGGCCCCAATGACTTCTCTGACAATTGGCATAGCGACAGCCGCGGCGACATGCATTTCTGGTCTGTCTGGCATGAAGGCAAACCATTCTCCGAATACATGACCGTGCGTCCGCGCTTCTGTTCAGAATTTGGCTTTCAATCGTTGCCATGCTATCGCACCGTCACATCGTTTGCGCCGGCCGGACAGTTCAATATATCGTCGCCAGCCATGGAGCATCATCAGCGCCATCCGCGCGGCTACTCGATCATCATGGATACGATGCTCCGCTATTTCAGGATGCCGAAAGACTTCCGCTCCACTCTGTACCTGTCGCAGGTGCAGCAAGCCATCGCGATCAAGGCAGCCGTGGAGTTCTGGCGCAGCAACCGTCCTCGATGCATGGGTACCCTGTACTGGCAGCTCAACGATGTATGGCCTGGATCAAGCTGGTCAAGCATTGAATATGATGGGGGTTGGAAGCTGCTGCACTACACGGCTCGTCGCTTCTTCGATCCATTGCTCCTGGCCCTCTTCATCAAGGATCAAGTAATCTATGCGTACGCCGTAAACGATGCCGACGAGCGACTTCGCGCCAGGCTTTCGTTGACGCTGCGCCGTTTCGATGGTTCAGTGATAGCGGAACTTGCTCCGGACGCGGCATCGACAATAAGCGCCGAGCCCGAAGCAGCGACACTGTTCTGGTCACTACCAGTCTCCAGGCTCCCCGCCCCGGCGCATGAAGCCTTCATTGATGCACGCCTGACAGTGAGCGGAAGCGTGCAGCGTCGCGCCACACTCTTCCTGACTGACCCAAAAGCATGTGACCTTCTGCCGGCGGATATTAAAGCCAGCGTGGTCGCCATGCCTGAAACGACGGCCGAACTCGGTGGACTTGCCGTACGGCTGCGAACCAAGGCGCCCGCATTCTTCGTGGCATTATCGACCGATGGTATCGCCGGACGCTTTGATGATTCAGGGTTTGATCTTGAGGCAGGTGAGGAGCGTCTCGTGCGATTTCTGGCGGCGCGGAGTGCGCCGCCTATCACAATTGCGGATCTATCCACTGCATTGCGCGTCGATGATCTTGGCTCGAGCTACGAGTAAACGACCGCATCAGCCGGTGAATCGGCCCAGCTCGGCCTTGAGCGCGGCCGCAAGCTGCTCATTGTCATCAATTGCGGCTATTTCAGTCGTGACATCTGCGTCTATCGCGTCAACACCATCGGCTATCGAGGCCGCCACGCTGGCAACCTCCGAGCTCGCGCTGGAGAGTCGACCCATGACCGATGACACTTCCGATCCGGCCTTGGCCATGTCAGTACCGGAGGCTTCTACACACGCCGCGGCATCCTGCATCTCCTGCAGGGCGCGGAGCACGAGTTGCCCACCAGCTCGCTGCTCGCCGATGGCCTGGTGCGACTCGGTCTCAAGCTGGGAAATCCTATCGATATGCGCAAGCACATCATCGAACGACAGCCCCGCGTGTTCAGAGGCAGCCCTGGCTGTCTCGATTGCGGCTCGAATCTCGGCAATTCGCATCGATATTGTCCTGGACTGACCTCGCGTGCTATCGGCAAGCGCCCGAATCTCGTCTGCCACGACAGCAAATCCCGCCCCGGCATCGCCGGCATGGGCGGCTTCTATGGCCGCATTCATCGCGAGCAAATTGGTCTTGGCTGCAACCTCCGCTATTGCCTTGTTCGCGGCTGACAGGTCGGCGCTTTGGGTGTATACGCTCTTGACTCCGGCGATGACCGCTTCGAGTGTCGCTTTTCCCGCAGCGCTCGAATCTCCAAGGCCAGCCATCTCCCGAACCACCGCGTCGGAATTGGTTGCGAGCGCCTGGATGTTGCCTACCATCTCCTCGACACTCGAGGATGCCTCGGCGATGCTCGCATTCTGACGCGCAATGACAGCTCCCAGTGAATTGATGCTGGAGACGATACCGCCTGTCTGGACCGATGCCTGCTCGACACAAGCAACCTGAGATTGAACCTCGGATCTTGCCCTGTCGACATCCCCCCTGATTGCCTGCACCGAACCGCGCGTCCGTCCAGCCGCTTGCGAGAGTGCGGCTCCGCTCTCATCAATCCTGACAACTGCATCGCGCAATGACCTTACCAATGAGTAGAGGCTTGCCGCGAACAGATTGAATCCCTTGGCCAGGTCACCGATCTCATCATGACTCCATACGGGCACCTTCTCGTTCAGGTTGCCATCTTCCATCCTCAAGAATGCCGCCTTGAGCACCAGCACGGGCTTGGTTATGCCCCTCGATACCAGTACTACAACAACAAGCGCCAATACCAGCGCAATGGCGAAAATGACGAGCGAAGCGATCACCGAGGCGTTGCGGTCTGCGAAGAGTACTGATGCCGGCACCGATTCTATGTACGCCCATCGTTCCTGCGCTCCCGGGAGCGTAACAGGTTCAATGATCCTGAACACGTCACCAACCGCGGTTGGTGACCGCGCCAGGAATACCTCACCCTTCCCGGTATCAATGACCCTGAGAAGAGCCTTGTTATCACTCGCGGCCTCATGCTCGGAGGCTGCCTCACCAACGAGTGAAGACTGCTGGCCATGAGCAAGAATCATCCCGCCAGTCGACACGAGCATGGCAAAAGTCCCTCTGCTCGTCTCCGCATCTATCAGGCTATTCAGGAAACTGAGGCTCAGATCTACACCAGCGACGCCCAGGGCACGATTCTGCTCGTCATAAAGCGGAACTGCGAATGTCGTCATCAGCACAGATTCGGAATCCGATATGGCTTCTGTGTATGGTTCGATATAGACTGCGCGGTGGCGCTCGAGTGGAATCGTGTAGAAATCGCCATAGTACGAGTCAGGATCCTTATCGCCCTGCATTCCAGACTGCACCCGCACTGCACCATCTTCCCTGAAGGCCCACGGCACGAAAGCCCCTGAAGGAGCATATTCATCCTGGCTCGCATACGAGGCATCATGACCATCCCATGCATCGCGACCGAACACAGCCCAGGTAGCGAAGAAATCAGGGTTCCTGGAAAGCGTCTCGGCGCACAAAGCAGGCAAGCCCAATCGATCGGTCACGCCTGCGCGCCGTAGCGCCAAGGCAGATCCGGCTATATCCTGGGCTCCTTGAGCCGTGGCACCCAGACGCTTCTCTATCTGTGCCACTGCGGCCCTGGCCCGTTCCTGGCCAGCGTCGATCAGTGCCAGTCTCAATGAGGCGCCGGTTATTCCTATGTTATAGGACAGCAATACGACAAACGTAATCGCCTGAATGCCTGTAAATACCAAAAAGAGCTTTGTTCCCAGTTTCATATCATCCAATTATATCTATAAATAATGTGGTATCAAGTGGATTGGCTCATGATATCCCGCGCGAATACTGCGGCGGCCCCGCACAACAGGACCGCCGCCTTAACTAGATCGCTCCTGGAGAGCGGCGCTCATTCTGTCCGATTTCAAAGGCCTGCTGCGCTATAATCTTGCCTTGATGCTCTATCAGAGCCTTGACGACATCACCGATCGATATGATGCCGATGATCGACCCCTTCTCCTTGATTGGAAGGTGACGGAAGCGATTGACGGTCATCAGATTCATACACGTCTCCAGCGACGCATCAGGATCGGTAAAAGTCAGGTTGGTCGTCATGATCTCCTTGACCCTCGTAGTGTCACAGCTGCGACCTTTGACTATTATCTTGCGGGCAAAGTCGCGCTCGGAGAATATGCCTACCGTCTCTCCTCGTGCGTCTTGTACCAGAACCGCTCCAATATTGCGCTCGGCCATCAACGTGAGTGCCTCGACTACGATTGAGTCAGGGCTCACACTTACCACGTCTCCACCCTTGCTCTTCAGGATACTGCGTATTGTTTCCACGGTTGACTCCTCTTCCAAAAAGGTTTGCATTGTTCAGTACAATACTACTATATATGGCTCCATATTCAATAGTAAGCATAGCAATATGATCCGAAAAAAGGTGAGGCGCTATAGCGTACGCTCACACCATTCTTATTGCCCACATTCAAATAGCAGGTGCGACGATGTAACCAAAAAAGAGAAAGAGGTGCGATAATCAATGTAGCTGGTTCCTACCAGAAATAGCCATCCATCAATGTATTTATCAGCAGCTCACCCAATATATCACGCGACCTCCACTTTTGCTCCCGATAGCTTGATTCGGGCCCTCAACAAGAGCTGGCCATACCAACCCTGACCTGCTGCGCTGCTCTCTAAGACGGAAGCTATCCCCACGGATGCTGATCACGTGTCTGTGGTGCAGGATCCGGTCGAGAATAGCAGTGGATATAGCGGCATCCCCGAATGTCTCACCCCATTCGCTGAAATTTCGGTTCATGGTGAGCAGCATAGCGCCGCACTTGTAGCGCATGGAAACGAGTTGGAAGAATAGGCAAGCCGCATCCTGCTCGAAAGCAGGTAGCCGAGCTCGCCCACAATGAGCAGCCTCTGCTTTGCGAAGTGGGTAAGCTTCTTATCAAGCTGATTTTCAATCACGGCCTTCGACAGGGCTGCCACAAGATTCAATGCAGAAATTGCCAGACGCCCTGCTTCCAATTGCAGGCTGGAATAGAAAATACTCAATGCCTTCGTGAGGGAATACACCACCTGCCAGCCACACAAGGTATTGAACAACAAGACTCCTGCAAGTGTTCATGTCAGGTCACAAAAAGAATATTCCTCAAAAATAACTCCATGGGATTACCCTAGAGAGTATCAGGTTCAACGTGTTTGCAAAAGCGGAGCAATCTGTTGGGACTCGGATACCTGGGTCATGGTCGCTGCACCGCTGATTGGGAAAGACATCGGTCTATTTGAACTTGGAAATGCAATTTGGCGCGTGTTCTTCCGAGGCAAGCTTCTTGGCTACCTTGATGAAAGAATCATGCGTATCAATGATGTTCAAGGGAGGTCAATACGCTATAATGAAGTGTAAACAATGTCCCTGGAGTTTTGTAAACTATGTCCTAGTCAGTTCAGAGTTCCGTTCACTAATCAGCAATCGCCTTATAGAATTCTTCTATTGCTGGCATTACGCCTTCAGGAACTTCATACCCACCATCATGAATATACTTCATAAAGGGAACAGGAATTGCCAATTCATATTTTACCATGTTCTTGGTAATTGCCTGTATCCCATCGATCTTGCATAGATTCATCTTTATGATCTCAGCAAATGTTTTTGATTGCCACTCATATTTTGCGCGCGGATCCTTTTCCCGTGCAACCTGGAATACCGGCTTTGGGCACAATAGTGATTAATCACTCTTTGCAGGCAAGATAGCCGATATGGATGCTATTGCTGCTATTCTTTCGGCCTTGCTACCGATAATTCATACACAAAATACCACCATTTGAATAACCCAGCAGATATATTCTGGTTTATATGGAATAGTCCTCACTCAGTATTCAAACAATTGATCAAAAAAATGCAAGCCCCTGTCTCCACAATCTCCAATATTCCTCTGCCAACCCGATTAATTTCCTTGTGGATCGGTCAAGTTCACCGGCGTCTATGATCCTTGAGGATAAACCATCGTGGCTTCTGGACAAGTCATTTCACACCGGAATTTTTATGTCGCATTTTTTACTTCTTCCACCGTGCCTATGAAAAGCGAGCATAATTGGGTTGTGCCAGGCACTGCATCTTCCGGCAAGTAGATTGTCGCTTCTCTCTTGGTTCCATCGACGATCAACTCCAACCTCTTAGGAAGTATACCAGAAGTATTAATTGCTGAAGTAAAGAAAACCAGCGCAATCAATAACTTTAAATTGGTAGCTCTATGAATACTATAACTCTCTCATGCCATTCCAGGAGCCCAGTAATGCTAACATTCCCTTAAGCTGCGACGCGAGCTTGGGGTGGTTTATGCGCCAATATCTAAGCACAAACAATGGCAGGCCGCGGAGTCAGGCTGAAGCGATCGTTGATTTCTTTTCACTCTCGATATTTGTATTCAATATCATATTAATACTCATTACTATATCAGTATCATCTATTTGGGCTTCATCCCAATCACGATCATATAATGAATAGGCGTTGACTAGAAATTCAAATTCATACCATCGATTAGAGATCATCATGTCCAAGATAGTAGCAATTCGATTAACCATATATATATTTAGCTTTTTCATATCATCATCGGTCAGTTTTGAGTCCGGGTCTGCTTGCATATCTTCTATGGGCCCATTACAAAAAACAAAATGCGCTATTGCTTTTGATATGATATCGATATTATCTCTACTGAACCACTACCGGCTAAAGCCGGTAGGTTCCTTTGACGGCTAAAGCCGTTGTTTTCGGCTAAAGCCGACTGAAAGCCCTGTGGCTCATAGCCACCTTAAGATTCCGACTGAAACTCGTCGGCTACCCTAAAATTCTCATCTCCAGTTTCCGTTTTCTGATTTTCTATGTACTGGCGTACTGTTTCCTCAGTAACACTTCCTACTGTTGCACAAAAATTTCCTCGTCCCCACATATGCTGTCCCCAGTATCTCTTCTTCAAGTGCGGAAACTCATCCTGGATCATTCTTGATGATCGTTTTTTTATATATTGCACCAGCTTCGCTGGTGCAATTGTAGGCGGACACGATACCAGCATGTGGACATGATCCCTGCCGATACTACCCTGCACTATCGCAACATCCCTACTCAAGCAGGTCTGCCGCATCAATTCTCGGGCTCGTATTGCTACCTCGCCTTTCAATACATGATATCTGTACTTTGTGACCCATATCTGATGATATTTCACGTCATATACCGAATGCGAACCGTGTTGATACTCCATCCTGGCTCCTCGGCCTATTATACTTGCTAAAGCTGTTCGCCTAAAGGCGAAGGATTTAGACCTGGTATCTGGAAATTAATGTTCCATTTTTCGTCGCTCTAACATGTTGATAACCTGGGAAGCGGAATTGGCGCGTAACTTGCCGAGCGAAGCGACAGCAAGTTGCGTGACAAACCGCTGACTCAGGTTGAAGCGATTGTTCGATGCCTCTTACATTCTTCTCTTAGCAATCCATATTGATTCATATTATAGACCTTATCATTTACCTTTATTGCACTCCTTTTTATACCTTCTAATTTGAATCCATTCTTTTGTGCTATTCTATTACTTCCAATATTTTCAACAATACAAGATATTTCATATTTTTCAGCATCCAAATATTCAATTCCTATATCTATGACTTCTCTTACACAGGAAGATATAATTCCTAGATTCCTTTTACGTTCTATAATCCAATATCCAATTTCATAAGTGGATGTGTTTTCATCAACAAGCCAAATACTAATTCTGCCAACTATTTCATCATTTTCTATTACTAAATAGTCAATACTTTTCTTTTCTGAAAACGAAATCAATGCTCTTTTTGTATTCTCTAATACCTGATCACTACTTGTTGTTTTCTCAACCCAAGTTAAATATTCAGCTAGATATTTTCTATTCTCTTCGACTAATTTGAAAACAGCTTCTACAGAATATGGTGATACGAGTTCCAACCATAAATCAGCACTAACTCGTCTATACGCCAGCATACTTCTATTCTCCTGCGCGCGATAGCGCGTCCATCGAACATACGCTTAACCGGTAGCGCGTCATTGGCACGTCCTTTGCCGAGCGAAGCGACTAGCAAAGGGCGTGACAATAGCGCTATCCGGTTGAAGCGATTGTTCGATGATCAACTATGATTTTGTTGGATTTGTATATATGTCCCTTTTCCCATATGATTTTCAACTATTTTTACGCAAGTTGTTTTTTGGAATGTAGCAACAGTGGCGTGGAATAATGATAAAACAAGTTCTTGAAGCTTTTGATCATCTTCTAATAATTTAATTTTCAAACCATGTTTTCTTGCCTCGTCATATCCTATTGATCTTCCATGACTCAACAACTCTTTGTTATTTCCAAGCCAAGACGATATATCCTTTGCTTTCTCTGTTTTATTTTGATCATCTTTGAACATATATTTTGTTAACCAATCTTTTACTAGCTTTTGTGCTAATTCAATTTGATTCATACACATAATTAGTAATCCTGGCGGATACTGTTTTATTTTTTCAAGCCAGAGTATTGGATTATTACCAGGCTTATTAATTGACTGTTGTGCCATTTCAAATTCACTTAAAATTGATTGTGCTGCAACTGCATAGTTTTCACTAATTATTTGAGGATCAATTGGTCCAATAGAGGAATGCTTTCCCATAATTATTTCATCAGCTGAACATGCAAGCATAGTAGCAGCTGACATAGCATTTTGTGGAATAATCACTCTGATTTTTTTAAACTTGCTTCTTAAATAGTTCACAATCTGTTCCGTTGCTTCTGCAGAACCGCCAGAACTATGTATTATCAAATCTAGATTCTCTCCTTTTACATCTTTTAATGCAGACATGAATAACTGTATATCTTGCCTATTTATTTGAAGAACATCTCCTTGAATATCTTTAATTGAAAATGACGTTGCATATAAAACAGTGGAATTTGCTGTGTATTCACTTATTTTTCTTAAATACTTCCTTCTCACAACATCTTGTGCTGGAATAATAGTAAGCTCTCCCATTTCTTTATGTATCTCATGTAGAGTTGGCATTACATACTCCCTTCTGTTGAATATTTAATAGTAATATTTTCATTTTCTTTTTTTTCAAACGGCTCCAAATTATGCAGTTGCTCACATATTAAGTGGTAATCAGGTACAGAACGAATTTTCTCTATGAGTCTATTATATTCTTTCTCAAAATCGGTCATATAAACCTCCTTCTTGAAGCGCCGAAGGGCTGTGTTACAAGGATCATACTTTACATATTTTTCAGGACCAAGTGTAAAGGATGATCCTTTAGAAGTCAAAGTCATTCAACTCGTATACTTTCATGGTACGCTCGCAGAAATAGCCCAGCGGGACATGGCGATAATACACCAGCCACACTCCATCCTGGACAGGCTGAAGCCCGACATACTTTCCTCCGAGTGCTGAAGAAACCATCACAAAGCCTTTGTCTTTCCAGCGTATGGCTCCATTGACGGTAACCATCTTGGGATCCATTCCATGTTCGTAATCCCAATCCCGAACCATCCCTGGATATTCGCGGGTTGACCATGTATGCACTGCTTCCGGCGTCTTCATCCCCAGCGCTTCATGCGGCCGCACCGTGTTGTATTCCTCTCGGAAATGGTTGAAGATCTGCTGCTGTGAACGCAAGGTATTTCCTGGCGGCCTCGTGGCATCCGCCTTCAGGTCACGATGCATCCGTTCGTGCCGGCCATTCTGCTGCGGACTCGCCGGATCGGAGTACACTGGCGTTATCCCTATCTCCATGATCCACACGGACAGCATGGTCATCCGCCGCAGCGATGCCGAATTCCCGAACGGCGGTCCATTGTCCGTATGTAGCTGGTACGGAAGTCCGTATTCACGGAAAACCTTTTCAAATATAGGTTTACTGCTTTCCGTGTCCGGCCGCTCAAGTCCTTTGATCTCGAAGAGGTACCGACTGAACGAGTCCGCTATCGTAAGCGGATTGCAGTATTGTCCATTCCGCATGCGGAATTTGCCCTTGAAATCTGCGCTCCATATCTGGTTAGGTAGCTGTGGATCAAAACGTGGCCCGCTGTTGAGTATCTTCCTCCGGGGAGGATTCCTGGGCACGGTCAACCCGTGCTTCTTCATGATATTGTTTACAGTCGTCTCTGAAGGAATCGCGGTGCGGTCATATCGACGCAGGAGCAGCACTTTTATCTTGCGGGCACCCCAATGTATATGCTTCTTTCTTTCTTCCACAACCGCGTCCTCGATCGACTTCGGCGTCGTCAAAGGATGACGTTTATGCCGGCGTGGCAGTTCTTCGAGGGCGTCCCATCCCTCTTCCTGATAACGCTTTATGATTGCGTCTCCAGTCGGCCTGCTGATGCCGAATTCCTGGCAGAGTGAGGTCTTGGTGAATCTCCCAGTCTCCAGGAGCGTTATGAATTTCTTCTTCTGAATCTGCATGCTTTCCATCCTCCATGGCATCTGGAACCTCCTGAAAAGAGGTTCCAACAGTGCTTCGAGAATGTAAAGTATGATCCTTGAGAAGTGTAAAGGATGATCCTTTACTGTACCCGCGATGAACCTAACATATGCTTAACCTGCGAAGCGGAATTGGCGCGTCCTTTGCCGAGCGAAGCGAAAAGCAAAGGACGTGACAAACCGCTGAGACAGGTTGAAGCGATTGTTAGAAATATTATAGAAAACCA